>ERZ795048.464-NODE-464-length-42815-cov-9.572053_pt1 | contig 42815 bp, 39 predicted proteins | sample MGYA00375132_ERZ795048 | MGnify/ENA primary metagenome ERZ795048 (study PRJEB30177, sample SAMN05720225) | activated sludge metagenome | isolation source: Anaerobic digester | place: Hong Kong | collected 2014-12-17 ...
TTGATTATTTTCGTTCTATTATAATGCAGGATGTAAAATTATGCAAGGGGGCATGCGCACAGAAAAAAACAAAATTTACCGGACAAAGTATTGTATTATTATACCTGGCAGATACCGTGGCCGAAGAATTACACTGTTATTTTTTATCCGTTCGGGAGGTTCCCCCTGTACCGTGACGAGCTGAAACTGGCCGTGCAGGCCCTGAAACAGTCACACCATTGCATCGCCCTCACCGGGGCAGGAGTTTCATCCGGAAGCGGCATCCCCGCGTTCAGGGGAAGCCACGGGCTGTGGCAAAAATACAACCCCGCTGACTATGCAAGTATTGCTACTTTTAAAACCAGCCCGGAAAAAGTGTGGGAGATGTTTTCAGAAATGCTTTCATTGATCAGGTCAGCAAGCCCCAATAACGCTCATGCGGCCCTCGCCCGGCTTGAATCTGCCGGCATACTGAAAGGCCTGATTACGCAGAACGTCGACGGGCTGCACCTGATGGCGGGAAACCGCAATGTACTTGAATATCACGGCAGCTCGATGCGCCTTGATTGCCTGAACTGTCATGGCCGGTACAGCATCTATGAATTTTCTGAACATGAAAAAATCCCCCGATGTACCATATGCGGCGCAATTCTAAAACCGGGAATAATCCTTTTTGGCGAAATAATACCCGCGGGCATTATATGGGAAGGGCAGCTCCTTGCCGGGACCTGTGACCTGCTCATGGTCATCGGCACCTCGGCAGTGGTGCAGCCTGCCGCGGACATCCCCTTTATCGCGAAAAAAAACCGGGCAACGATTATGGAACTGAACCTGCAGGAAACCGGCCTTACCGGCTCCATTACCGATATCTTTATCAAGGGACCTGCTGAAGAAACACTGCCCGAACTCGCAGAAATGCTCCTGGGAAATGTCTGATATTCAATAATATTATTTGCTCTGACCCCGATATGGGGCATGCCATTGCGGACTCCGGATATTTTGCTCTGACCCCGGGCAGGTTGGGACCTGCCCCTGCGGGCCCCAATATTGCTCTGACCCCGCATACATACCCTGATGCAAAATATTTGCTCTGACCCCGGGCCAGGCTGGGAACCTGCCCCTGCGGGCCCCAATAGTTGCTCTGACCCCAAATACCGAATATTCCTTGACAATTATTGCATATTTTGCTAAATAGCCAAATAATATGAATCCAGAAACACAGCACTACTATGAAGGACGGGCCGCGATAATAAAGGCCATTGCTCATCCCAGCAGATTATTTATCGTGGAAGAGCTGAGCAAAGGTGAACGCTGCGTCAATGAGCTTACCGCGGAAATCGGCACTGACATGTCGACGGTCTCAAAGCACCTCTCAATTCTTAAAAACGCCGGGATCATAGGCGACAGGAAATCGGGCACCAGTATTTATTATTACCTGAAGACCCCCTGTATTCTTAATTTTCTGGGATGTCTTGAGGAAGTGATTGAGTGCAACATGAAACAGCAGGGCGAGATCCTGATGGCATGCAGGTCCCGTAAATAATTTTTTTTGTTTATATTTGGCTGTTTTGCCAAAAATACTGAAATAACCGGAGTATTAAAATCTCATGAAATTCGAATGGAAAACCGAGTGGAAGCCGTTTCTCTGGATCGCGGCATTTTTTACCGCGCTCTATTGCATGCCGGTTGGAACCTCGCGCTTCGACAACGCGGTCTTCGAGGCCCTGAACCTCGCCCGATGGTACGCAAGGGAGCATGTCCTGCTCTGCCTGGTGCCCGCCTTTTTCATCGCGGGCGCAATAGCGACCTTCGTACGCCAGGAATCGGTCATGAAATATCTCGGCCCGGCGGCAAACAAGCTTCTCGCCTACGGGGTGAGTTCGGTCTCGGGATCAGTCCTCGCGGTGTGTTCCTGCACGGTGCTCCCGATCTTCTCAGGCATCTACCGCATGGGTGCGGGGCTCGGGCCGGCGATCGCTTTTCTCTATTCCGGCCCTGCTATCAATGTGCTGGCCATCATCCTTACTGCCCGGATAATAGGCGTTGACATTGGGCTGGCCCGGGCAATAGGTGCCGTGGTTTTCAGCGTGGTCATCGGCGGCATCATGCATTTCATTTATAGGAACGAAGAAATTGAAAAATCCAGGGCGGCCCTGCATATGCCGGCCCCGGAAATAAAACGCCCGTTATGGAAAGACAGTATATATTTCGCTTCCATGGTCGCGATACTGGTCTTTGCGAACTGGGGAAGGCCCGCGGAGCAGTCGGGATTTTTTCATTTTATTTTCTCGTTCAAATGGATCATCACTGCGGGCTCGGCAGCGGTCTTCGCCCTGGTGCTCGTGCTCTGGTATGAAACAGCATGGTGGAAGATGCTGCCGGTAGTGATCATTACCGGTTTGCTCGCGCTGCTCTTTGGTGAACATCCGGTTGTCCCTTTCAGCGCAGGCGCGTTCGGTCTCGCATTCATTACCGCAATTGACCGCGGCGAGACCGGCGAATGGTTCAGTTCAACCTGGGATTTCACGAAGCAGATCACGCCCCTTCTGCTGGGCGGGGTGCTGGTATCGGGGTTTCTCCTGGGAAGGCCCGGAAGTGAGGGCATCATCCCTGCAGCATGGGTTCAATGGGCAGTAGGCGGAAACACTCTCAGCGCCAATTTTTTTGCCTCAGTAGTCGGCGCCTTCATGTACTTCGCGACACTTACCGAAGTACCGATAGTCCAGGCCCTGCTCGGCGCGGGCATGGGCAAAGGCCCCGCTCTGGCGATCCTGCTTGCCGGGCCTGCGCTATCGCTGCCGAACATGCTCGTGATCCGCAGTTACATCGGCACGCAAAAAACAATCGTATTCTGCTCGCTGGTGGTCATCATGGCCACGATCAGCGGCATGATCTTTGGGACGTTTTTTTAGGAGGAAAACATGAAACTCGAAATACTGGGCACAGGATGCGCCAAGTGCGCCAAGCTCGAAGAAGTTTCCAGAAAGGCCGCGGACGAGCTTGGCCTTGACTATGAACTTGAAAAAGTCAAAGACATCAATAAAATCATGGACTACGGCGTTATGATAACTCCCGCCCTTGTGGTCGACGGCGAAGTAAAGATCGCGGGAAGGGTCCCGTCGGTCGAAGACATCAAGAAACTGATAAGCAAAAAATAAAATATGCATAAATTGAAAATACTCTTTCTCTGCACGGGCAACTCATGCCGCAGTCAGATGGCGGAAGGATTCACCCGCCACCTGAAAAATGACGCTATCGAGGCATTTTCCGCGGGCACTGACCCCAAAGGCATTGACCCGCGGGCGGTGCGAGTCATGGCCGAATCCGGAGTCGACATCTCGTCGCAGCGGTCAAAAAAAATTGACGAGATTTCCGGTATTGAGTTCGACCATGTGATCACCCTGTGCGGGCACGCGGCCGAAACCTGCCCTTTTTTCCCCGGCAAAACCAAAGTGAGCCATTTCGGTTTCGACGACCCGCCCCTGCTCGCGGAAAATGCCTCTTCAGAAGAAGAGGCCCTTGCTCACTACCGCAGGGTGCGTGATGAAATCCGTTCCTTTGTGAAGAAGCTGCCAGAAGAGCTTGACAGAATCTGAACCCTTAAAAACATACCATATCGGGACGCTCATTAAAGCGGTGCAGTAATCATAAAAACGTTATCTTTCCCGCGTTTGAACGAAAGTTCGCCGCCGAGTTGCCGGGCAAGCATTTTGACAAGAAGAAGGCCCAGCCCTTTCGGTTCGTCGATATCAAAGTCCGCGGCCGGGCCGGCGCCAGTATCTGAAATTGACAGCATAATGTCACTGTCTCTTTTTTTCAGCTGTATGAGGATCACACCGCTTTCGCCCTTTGGATACGCATATTTCAACGCGTTTGTCAGCAATTCGTTAACGATAAGTCCCCACGCAGCCGCGCTTTTCACATTGGTAACTAAGTGATCACATTGTTTTTCAATTTTTACAGAGTTTATTCCCGAAATACAGGAATCTGCCAGAGATACGGCAATTGAATTAATATATTCATCAAGGCTTACCTCAGTCAGTGATTTTGATTGAGAAAGAATGGTGTAAAGGAAAGCCAGTGATTCTATTCTTCCTTTGATGTTTTCAAGAACAGCCTGGGTGTCGGCGCGGCCGGAATGTTCTATTTCAATCGACAGGATGCTTTTAATCATCATAAGGGTGTTTTTCATGCGGTGCTGCAGTTCATGAAAAAGCGTTTCTTTTTCCTGCAGGGCTTTCCCGAGCGCTTCTTCCGCACGTTTGCGTTCGGTTATGTCCTGAACGGTTATTATCGTCCCGGCTGCAGCATCATGCCGGTCAACCGCGCTTGCCCTTATATAAACATCAATCATCAGGCCGCTCTTGTTCATCAGGCGTGTCTCTATCTCACCCACGCCGCTTTGCTCAACCATGCCGTATATTGTTTCCCCTACCCGGTTGAATTCATCATCATCAGCATAGAATTCCTGCACAGACTTGCCCAGCAGATCGTCGGGAGTATAACCTAACATTTTGACCAATTGAGTATTTACTTTTAATAACCGGCGGTCTTTCAGCAGTCCGATGCCGGTAGGGCTGGCATCGAAAAGGCTCTTGAATTCATTCTCACTTTTCTTAAGCGCTTCTTCAATGCGCCTGCTTTCAGTTATATCCACACAGGTTCCGTCATAATGCAGGATATTCCCCTGTCCATCTCGCACGACATGGACATTCATCCTTATCCATATCCGGTTTTTATCCTTGCGCACCATCTCAACTTCCATGCCCTCACACTTTCCCTGCTCCGCCATTATACTAATGAATGTGTCGCGGTCTTCCGGATGCGCATAAATCTGCCGGCCGATATCGGTCACGGAATTGATCATATCCTCTGGAGAGGAATAACGGAACATCCTGGCCACAGAAGGGTTCACGTTTATGTAGCGGCCCTCGGTCGTGGTAAGGAAAAGACCTTCTGTCGCGTTTTCAAAAAGCGTTCGGTAACGCCCTTCGCTCTCACGTAATAATTCCTCGGCCCGTTTGCGCTCGGTAAAATCATGCCAGATGCCAAGCATGGACGGTTTATTGTTATAGGTAATGAGTTCCCCGGCGGCCTCCACAATCCTGAGGGTGCCGTCTTTCATCCGGAACATCAGTTCAAGGCCGTCAACCCGGCCATTCCTCTTGAGGTCCCGCACCATGTTATGCCGGTCTTCAGGATCAACCCAGATATTGAGGTCTTTCAGCGCGTTCTTCCCAACGACCTCCGCCTCACTGTAACCGCTAAGCCTGGAAAAAGCCTTATTCACATCAGAGATCAGGTTGCTGTCGATCTGCGTTATTGTCATCGCGACCGGGTTCAAATGAAACACCGTGGAAAAATTATCACTGGTCATCTGCAGCTTTCTGTTCGCTTCATGAAGTTTGAATGCCATCTTTATGGAGGCCAATAAAACGGTTTTGCCCGAATTCTTGACGACATATCCGTAAGAAGTGATCTTCTCTGTCTTTTCAACAATCTCCGGTTCGGTGTGGCTCGAGAGAAAAAGTACGGGGATGTCGATATATTTCAGGATAATGGCCGCTGCCCGGGTGCCGTCCATGCCGGCCCCGAGGTCAATGTCCATCAGGATGAGGTCTATACCCGTATTTCTGGTAGCATATTCAACGGCTTCCTCGCCGTTATAAGCCGTAATCACGCTAAAGCCTTCTTTTTCAAGTGATGTTGCCTCTGCCATTGCAGAAATAACTTCATCCTCGACAAGAAGGATGGTTTTTGTTTTTGTCTTTTGCGCGGATAAACTTGATGCCTGGGATGACACTGGTTTTAACTCCATTTTTAACTTTGAAATGTTCATTTTATCTGCATAACCGTGGTATATCATCACCTGAATTCACTGGAGCGTCAACCAGTAAACGCCGCAGATGCCTCCGGCAGATGAGATATTCTTTTATCCGATAAAAAAGACCGAGACGCTGTCCCGGCCTTTTGTGTGCATGACAGTTGTTAGGCCTTCATCTTTTCTTGTTCAGCATCAGCCTCCGGGGAATACGATGGAATAAGCTACGAAAAATATCGAAGCGTACCGATGGATCGAGTTCCGGCTGGGCAGTGTAATCAACTAAATAAGGCCGATTACGACTGCAATAAGTAGCGCGATACCGTTCAGCGCAAGTCCCAATATTGTCCTGGGCGGCATTTTCCCGGAATCATCCCACTCTTTCGGAATACTTATTGCCCCCAATAACAGGCCACAGGTCCCGAAGAGCATGCCATATGCGGCCATCCCTGCGAGCAGGGGTTCCACGGCTGCTAAAACCATGTTGATGCACGCGAAAATGATTGCTGCAGTTGCCATTTACGCACCTCCGGTATAATGAATCATGATGTAAATACTATAGCATGTCGCACAATAGTGTCAAAGAAATTATGAAAGGATCAGATCGCGGAGATAAGTCTGTCAAGGGAAGGTATTATGTCCCGGTTAATGCAATAATTATGAATAACCCTCCCCTCTCCCCCCCCCATTAAGGGAGGGGATAAATTATTTTCAGCGAAACCCGGCCGGGAAGGATGAAGTCAGCCACTCACTTCCAACTGGTGAAGGTCCTCATAAAGGTTGCCATAAGCTTTGCTGATCCTGTAATCCTGTTGCCAGGACCCGGACCATAAAGAAACTGCGCAACACCCTTAAGCCCTTCATATACTTTTTTAGTATGAGGATGCCACCAGAAATTTCTCCGGGCAAAAGGAAGGAGTTCGTTCACTATTACCTGCGGCTGGGTCATTTCACTAAAACCGATGTCGCCATGCGTGCGCCCGATAGCGGATTCCTTGAAACCTCCCCACGGTGTTTCCGCAAGGCCATGACTCATAAGATGGTCATTAATGGTCACCGCACCGGCCTGAAGCTTTCTGCAGATTTTTTTCGCCCTGCTCCTGTTCCTTGACCATACTGACGCGGTAAGGCCCAGATAGGAATCATTGGACAGCTCAAGAGCTTCATCGATGTTTTTGACTTTCATCACGCCAAGAACAGGGCCGAATGTTTCGTCACGCATTACGGTCATGGTATGGTCAACATCGGTAAGCACGGTACAGGGAATAAAACGTCCCCTGGCTGTTTTTGGCGGTCTGGACTCGGCAAAAATCGTGGCACCTTTTGCCAGGGCGTCATCAATATGGGACTGGACTGTCGCGATCTGACGCTCAGTTGTCATGGCCCCGATATCAACGTTGAAGTCAGTGTCATACCCTATTCTCAGGGCCTCGACCTTCTTTTTAAGAAGAACCATGAAGCGGTCATAAACTTTCTGGTGTACATATATCCGCTCAACGCCGCCGCATGACTGTCCGGCGTTCTGAAGCCCGGCCCAGACCGCGCCGTTTGCGGCTCGCTCCAGGTCAGCGTCCTCGCATACGATCATGGGGTCATTGCCGCCCAGTTCCAGGCACACGGGAGTCAACGTCTCAGAGGCTTTCTTCATTAAATACTTGCCCACAGAAACTGACCCGGTAAAAAACAGCTTGTTCAGGCCCGCTTCAAGAAAAGCATCCCCCGCGAATCTTCCGGGTAAATTGGCGTAATTAAAAACTCCGTCAGGAAGACCGGCTGATTCTATGCAGCGTTTGAGGGCGAAACCGACAGTCTGTGTTTCGTCGGATGTTTTCAGCAGCACGGTATTGCCAGAGAGAAGAGCCATCACCACTTCAGAAAAAGGAATGGAAAAAGGATAATTCCAGGGGCCGATTATTCCCACGACGCCAAAAGGGACACGGACGATCGTGCTTCGTTTGTTAATAAAAGCTATCGTGCCTGTGGCAAGCGGGCGGTCTTTAAGGAACCTTTGAGCGTTTTTACAGTAATAGGTGACCGCCATCACGGCAGGAACAACTTCCGCGGCCATAGCGTCAACCCTGGTTTTCCCGTTATCCCTTGCTATAGCTTCAGCAAGCTCGTCAAGATGATCCAGGATGTAATCCCTGAACTTTAAAACATAACCGGTTCTTTTTTTCAGTCCCAGAGCATGCCATGACGGCTGAACATATCTGGCCCTGTCGACCATCATCTGGATTTCTTCAATAGAGGTACGCGGATATTCCCCCAGAACCTCCCCGGTGCCAGGATTTATGGAACGGGTAACACTTTCATAAGAAGCGACTTTAACGACCTTTGCTTTACTCATATCTCCCTCTCGTATACTCATATGATTTTTTTGAAAATAATCATATATTTTTACAAAAAGTCAATAATAATTACTTATTGTTCCGTCCTGATTTATAATACCATACCATTATTGCGTCAAAATACCCTGATTTTACTCCCGGATGCATGGATTCACCGGTATACTCACCACAGAATACTTAAAAAAATCCTGCCGAAGCACGCTGTACCGATAACCATGAGGCTGACAGGGCAATACTGATGAAACGAAAAAAAATTTACCAAAATAATCCCTTGACATCGGCCGCGGCGGATTTACTCTTTGTATTAACAATAAAGGCATAACCATCCCGTGCGTATAACGACCGATTCAATCTTGCTGCAAGGAGCTTCTTTATGGACCTCGACCTATTCTTTACCAAAGACCAGATAATCAAAGTCAAAGCGACAGAAAAACAACTGGTATTCAAAGAAATGATCGGGAAGCTGCAGGATCTTGGCCTGATTGAAAACAAGGACCGCTATTACGCGCAGATCGTACACCGGGAATCACTTGAAAACACCGGAATTGGAAACGGTTTTGCCATACCGCACACCAGGACAGAAACGGTCTCGAAGTTCATATCTATTTTTGGCATCCTGAATGAACCGGTTGATTACCAGTCACTCGACGGCAACCCTGTTGAATATGTGCTCCTGAGCATCTTCCCATCAGAGTTAAGCACCAAATATCTTTATCTCATCGGGATGATGGCGCGAATATTCTCAAACGCGGAAAAGAAAAATAACCTCGACAATAACCGCACTCCCGCAAAATTTTATTCAATTCTTCACAAAGAGGCTGCAGGATACTTTAATTCGCTTTCAGATGTTGACAACAGCGAATACAATCCCGAAGAAAACCTTCAGGGAGTCCCCTCTTCGGATCTTGACCTGATTATCAGGCTTGACCGGCTTTATAACGCGCAGAAAGAAAAAGGAAACACCGAACTGACCAGAAAAATTGACGATCTGAAAAAACTCATCGATAACCGGTCATTAACCTATTACGAAAGGATGAAAAAGAAAAGGCATAATCCCTTTTCAATTGTGGAAAAAAACAGTTGTTCAGGCTGCCACATGCAGATACCCCCCATCCACCTTAAAGAGATCAAAGAAAGGAAGGGCATCCCGGTTTGCACCCATTGCGGCAGGTTCCTGATCATCGTATAACATAAAACCATTATCTCTTCTGCTGGAAATCAACAGAATAACACGTGTAGTAACGCAATGCATGCTTACACGGCCCCGCCCTGTTTCCTCAAATTATAATTAAAAAAAGAAACTTTCAGCTTAATTTAAAGAAAACATTACTAAATCGTATCCCCGTCAAATTTACACTAATAATATAATAATTTTAACTGATTAATTAAAAAAAAACCATTTTAACGGACGGTAATAAATATTGTTATTGGCAGAAAAAAAATAAAGTACTACCCTGCCTTCGGCGTATTTGGTTTCCATTTTTACGGAACCGCAGCCAAAAATAATGATCCCTTACAGTAATGTTCACATGAAGGTTATGTTTCCGTTTAATAAGATATCAAATTATTTTCTTGAACAATACCATACAACCGACTATGTAACCCTTCAGAAAGCCAAAACGCTGCTGGCTATTCTGATGGTAATCCTTTTAATTGTCTGCCCCTCTTTTATTATCTCGGCTTTTATGAGAGAACTTGGCCCGGCAGAAAAAATCGCTCCCACGGCTGTTTTCTTTTCAATTCTGATCATCCTTGTACTGCTGAAAAAAGGGAAATTCCCCCCGGCAGCACATTCATTTATGGCGATATCCCTGACCGCGCTGTGGCTCGTGATGTTTCTCGGAAGCGACAAGGGGAACGCCATAATTAAAATGGACACGATCGTCCTGATACTGGGGCTTATGACCAGCCTGCCCCTGATCATTTCACGCAGGGCTCGGGATGTGCTTATATATTTTATAATCAATGCGGTGATGCTGACACTGTTTGTTATTTATTTAAAGTTCGAATACAACTTCGACCAGGGCCTGATTACCGAATATTTCCAGGACAACCTCATCGCCATGATTTTTATTGGAGTAATTTCCTACCAGATTTTCACCATCCACCGGCAGGCGCTTGAAAAGGCAAAACTGGCCGAGCTTGAAATTACCTCCCAGAATGAGGAGCTCAGAGCCTCGAATGAAGAGTTCGAGGCCATCAACGAAGAGCTGATCCAGTCTCAGCAGGAGCTGCTGAAAAGAGAAAAGGCCCTGAAAGAAAGTGAAGAGCGCTACCGCAACATCATCCAGAGCATCCAGGAAGGATATTTTGAAGTAGACCTTAAGGGACGTTTTATGTTCGTTAATAAATCCCTTGAAGAATTTTCCGGCTACACCATGCAGGAACTGATCGGCATGGACAACAGAAACTACACTACTGTTAAATGGTCGCAGTGGATTTATAATATATTCAACAAAATATACCGGACCGGAGAAACGGAAGAAATCATAGACTTCGAAATTATTAACCGCAACGGCGAGATAAAAAACCATGGAGGTATCCGCCTCCCTGATACGTGACGCTTCAGGAGAAGGGATCGGCTTCAGGGGCATAACGCGGGACGTGACGCAACGCAAGAAACAGGAAGAAGAGATCCTCAAAATAAAAAAAATCGAATCCCTGGGCCTTCTCGCCGGCGGCATTGCGCACGATTTCAACAACATCCTCACCGCGATCGTGGGCAATATCTCCCTTGCGAAAAACAGCATCACCGCCGATAACGACGCTCACGATATGCTGAACAGCGCAGAAAAAGCGTCCCTGAGGGCACGCGACCTGACTCAGCAGTTGCTGACCTTTTCCAGGGGGGGCGCGCCGATAAAAAAAATCACCACCATCCGGGACATCCTCGTTGACACCGTTGATTTTGTACTGCGCGGGTCCAATGTCAGCCCGCAGTTTGAGCTTGATGACGACCTGCACAATGTCGAGATCGATCCCGGACAGATAAGCCAGGTCATCCATAACCTGACCATTAACGCCCTGCAGGCAATGCCGGAAGGAGGAACAATCACGGTCACGGCAAAAAGCACCGGCCTGAAAAATAAAACCATCCCTCTGCCTAAAGGCGATTATATAATGATTTCAATCACTGACCAGGGCAAGGGGATCCCTGAAAAAGACATGGCCAACATTTTCGACCCCTACTTCACCACAAAAAAAGACGGGACGGGCCTTGGCCTGACCATCTCGTATTCCATAATCAAAAACCACGGTGGATATATCAAAGTCAAATCAGAGGTCAGCCACGGAACAACATTCACCATGTATCTCCCCGCTTCAGAAAAAACTATCAATAACCATGTAATAGACCCCATATGTCAGCCAGAGCCTGAAACTACAATCAGAGGGAAAATCCTCATTATGGATGACGATAAAATGGTTATTGACACCACAGGCATGATGCTTAAGAACATGGGCTATTCAGTTGACTTTACCTCAAACGGCAATGAAGCCATAGAGGTCTATAAAGCCGCGTACCGGAAAGGTGAACCCTATGTGCTGGTCATTATGGACCTTACGATACCGGGAAGCATGGGAGGCAAAGAAGCAATCTCTGTTTTAAGAGAATTCGACCCCGGCATCAGGGCGATCGTTTCCAGCGGCTATTCAAATGACCCTGTCATGGCCCAGTACAGGGAGCATGGTTTCTGCGGCGTTATTGTTAAACCGTATACGCTGAACGACCTGAGACTCGCAATCACGCAAATTATCGGCTGACCGCCCGCAGATAAGTACCTCAATTACCCTTTAATTTGGTTTTCACTTTCTTCTTTGTTATTATAGTTACAGAGACTGATGAAAGGAGGGACGGCCATGAAAGAAATGGAACATGTCTATTTCTATCTGGACGACGGTGACGTGTTCGAGGCATGGTCTTCAGGTTCCGTTCCGCATCCTCATGAGGAGCATGTTTCCCATTACGTCGATGACGGGGAGTACTTCGAAGCCTGGTCACTGATGCACGAGCCGAAGTATAAGAGCAGTGACACCACTGATGAAAGCGGCAAGTTTACCGGTTCACTTCACTGACGAAGGGGCCCTGTAGGGGCATTCAGCTTCCCCGCCGTACATGGTGGCCACGCAGGTGTTGCACGGGCCTGCCGGGCCGCCGCACTCCCGGCAAAAGGACACATAAGCGGAATCTTTTTTTATCCTGTTGATAAAATCAGGCTCATAGAGAAGGGCGCGCGCGATCTGCACAAAATCGAACCCGCTGCCGAGGGCCTTTTCGATTCCCTGCCCTGAAACGATACCTCCGACATAGACAAGAGGAAGCGAAACCTTCTCGCGGATTTTCATCGCGTCATCAAGGAAAAAAAGCTCCCGGTAGGGATAATCACGGATCATCACGCGCGAGAAAAAAATCATCCCTGCCTTAATGATCAGGCTTGTCTGGCGTTTAATGAGTTCGCGGTGAGGGGTAATTCCCCTCATCATGAAAAAAGGAGTTTTGCTCACGAAACCGCCGCTTAAGACCAGTGCGTCGGCGCCTTCATCTTCGAGCAGCTGCGCGACCCCGAGGCCCTCGCCGCGGTCCATGCCCCGGGGGAAACCGTCTTCAATGTTCATCTTCACGATGACCGCCATGTCATTACCGGCGGCGGTCCTGACCTCAGACATCACCCGCGAAAGAAACCGCGTCCTGTTTTCAAAAGGCCCGCCCCATCGGTCTTTTCTCCTGTTGGTGAAGGGTGAAATGAACTGGCTTATGAGATAACCGTGCCCCGCATGGATTTCAACCGCGTCGAACCCCGCTTCCCGCGCGGTCCTGACCGCGTCGCCGTGCGCCCTGATCATGTCTTCTATATCGGCCTCGGTCATTTTCCGGGGAAGCGTCAGGCCGAACAGCGTGAACACCGAGGAGGCGGACACCGCCCGCTGGCCCGATACCTTGCTGTCTCCCATGTTGCCCGCGTGCCCGAGCTGTACCGAGGCGAGCGCCCCTTCAGCGTGTACCGCGTCAGTGAGCTTTTTCAGCTCAGGGACAATGCCGCGGTGCATATAGGCCTGGTGCGTGAACGTGCGTCCGCCGTCCACGACAGCCATATAGGCGACCGTGGTCATGGCAACCCCGCCGGCCGCCACTGTACGATGATAGTTGACCAGAGAATCAGAGGGCACGCCGCCAGGGCACATCCCCTCAAAAGCCGCCGAACGGATAGCCCTGTTCCTCAGGGTCAGGGGCCCGATCTTTCCCGGTGTAAAAAGAATGCTGCTCATAATATCTCCTTGAGAGAATCATATATTTCAAAAGGAATGACTTTCCCGTTGTAATGGCCGAGCTTTTCATCGCGGTCGCCGTGATAGTCGCTGCCGCCGCTCATAAAAAGCGAGTGCTTCCGGGCAAGCCCGCTGAACAGGGAAACGTCTTCCGGGGAATGCATGTCCGCGAACACCTCGATGCCGGCAAGGCCGTTCTCTTTCAGCTCCGCTATGAATCGGCCATACGCATCCGCGCCGTCAAGATTGAGCGAAGCGGGATGAGCAAGCACCGAAACCCCGCCCGCGCCGCGGATGACCTCAAGGGCGCGCGCGCACGAGATCTTCTCCTTGGGCACGTACCCGGGCAGGCCCTTTTCGAGATAATTTTTAAACACCGCGTCAAACGAAGTGACGTACCCTTTTCTCACCAGGACCCGAGCGATATGGGGCTTTCCGGTCACCCCGCCCGCAGCCTCGGCAATGACCTCCTCAGCGGTGATGTCGAGTCCGTGCCTCGCCAGGTCTTCGACCATCCTCAGGGCCCTGGTGTCCCGTTTCATCGCGAGGTCGCGTGTAACCGCCACAAGCTCAACGTCCGCATGGTCAATATTCAGGCCGACCATATGGAACGTCCCGCTGGCGAAATCGATGCTGAACTCAACGCCCGGGATAAGGCGAAGGTTCCTGCCGCGAGCCCGCTCAAGAGCGGGAGCGACACCCGCGACCGTGTCATGGTCTGTGAGCGCCATGACCGCAACGCCCTGTTCGCATGCGTAGTCAACAAGATCGGAAGGTTTTTTCCTGCCGTCTGAAGCGGTGGTATGGGTATGAAGATCAATCAGGTTCATGGTAAAAAATATACTTGTTACAAAGTTGAGGTATAATGGCAAGCATAATTCAGCTCATCAGCATCTATTGTTTATTAAATAAAGAAAGTGCCCCCCCCAACCCTGCCACGGCACTTCATCTAAGACTTAGTGTTTCGACAGGCCCTTCGACAAGCTCAGGACGGCGCTCAGCAACCGGGCCGGATATAAAATCCCCCCGCTCCCCCCTTTGAATAAAGGGGGGCATAGAAAAAAGATTACGCTAGCACATTCTTAACCCCCTTTGGTAAAGGGGGTGGCCGCAGGCCGGGGGATTTATAACCCCCTCTGGGGGTGGCGAGCGTCAGCGGATCGGGGGCAGGCCGGTTAACCCAAAAAGTGTCAATTTTTCCAGAAAAAGAACTTTACAGATGCGACATAGTAAATAAAAGGAAAAGAATGATAGCAGGAATTGATATAGGCGGTACCTTTATCAAAGGAGTGCTCACCGACAAAAAAGGAGACGTGCTCAGCTCACGCCAGGTTCCCACTCCCGGAAAAGCGCGCGAAATAGACAAAGCGATACTTTTGCTTATCGAGGTCCTGGCAACATCGGCATCGGTATCAAAAATAGACATTCAGGGAATAGGCATCGGCTCGGCCGGGTCAATTGACAAAAAAAAGGGGATGATCATTACCAGCCCGAACATCCCCTCGCTCAGAAACCATCCCCTGGGGAAAAACCTCGAGAAAAAGACCGGGCTCAGGGTATTACTTGAAAATGACGCGACCGTTGCGCTGGTGGGCGCCTGGTGGAAAGGAAGCGGCAGTAAATTCAGGAACTGGATCATGATCACCCTGGGCACGGGAATCGGCGGCGGCGTTGTCATCGATAATAGAATATACACGGGCCAGACCGGCAACGCCATGGAGATCGGCCACATGACCATTGACTATAACGGCAGGGAATGCTCCTGCGGCAACAGGGGCTGCCTTGAACGCTACGCCTCGGCGACAGCGCTGGTTGAATGCGCGCAGGCCCTTCTTGAAGAACATCCCGGATCTTCACTTCATGAAAGGGTGAAGGATGAACCGCTCACCGCGAAAATGGTCCACGAAGAGGCCCTGAAAAAAGACGCAGCCGCGCTGACCGCGCTGACCGAAACCGCCGGGTACCTGGGCTACGGCATCGCGAGCCTGGTCAATATTTTCAACCCCGAAGCAATCATCCTGGGAGGAGGGCTGTCGGAGGCCCACAAGATTATCATCCCCCTTGTTGAAAAAATTGTAACGCAGCGCTGCCTGCCCGGCCTCAAGGAAAACGTGAAGTTTCTGCCCGTTAAAGACCACTCGATCATACCGGCGCTGGGTGCGGCGAAAATAGCCCTTGATTCAATAAACGGAAACAAATAACACGGGCAGGCCCCGCGTGGCTCAGCCGCGGTCACGGTCTTTCAGCGGAGACTGAAGGGGTGCGGTGTCCCGGCTTCCCGCGTATACCGACGCGGCAATACCCACAAAGAGGATCCCCCCGATAATCGCCAGAGAAGCCGCGGTGTTGATGTGGTAATGGTTCGCCATGAGCATTTTGACGCCCACGAAAGCCAGGACAAAAACCAGGCTCATCTTGATAAACCTGAACTTGTTCATGAAAGCCGCAAGGGCGAAATAAAGCGAACGGAGACCGAGGATGGCGAAGATGTTCGAGGTGAACACGATAAAGGGGTCCCTGGTCACGGCGAATATCGCGGGTATCGAGTCAAGGGCGAACATAACGTCCGTGCTTTCAATCACGATAAGGGCGATCAGAAGCGGCGTAATAACGATTTTTCCGTTGGCCCTGAGCACAAAGCGGCTATCTTCATATGAGGTCGTCACGGAGAAGAACCGCCGCGCCAGCCTGACGAAAACATTTTTCTCAGGGTCGATCGTGTCATGCCGGGTCACCAGCATCTTGATCGCGGTAACGATCAGCGCTGCGCCGAAAACGTAGGTCATCCACTGAAACCGCGATATCAGGGCAGCACCTCCCAGGATCATCATCCCCCGCATGAGCAGTGCCCCGACGATCCCCCAGAAGAGCACCCGGTGCTGCAGTTTCAGCGGCACGTCAAAATAGGCGAAGATCATGGCGATCACAAAGATGTTGTCCAGGCTCAGCGATTTTTCAAGCACATAGCCGGTGAAATACTGCAGCGCGGCCTGGCTGCCGGTCAGCTGATGGCCGATTTCCTCACCGATGCCCAGCCAGTGGTGCTGGTACATGAAATAGATAACGCCGTTAAAGACAAGTGAAAGGACGACCCAGAAAAAGGTCCAGAGCAGGGCCTCCCGGGCGCTTATAACATGGGTTTTCCGGTGAAACACGCCCAGATCAAACGCAAGGAGAATGATTACCAGTACGATAAACGCGATCCAGATTACAACAGTCATTAAGGTTCCCCGTGCTCAATAAGAGCTGCTTTTTTAACAGTTACGAAAAAATACAAGGATTGATCCGGCTGACGACCATTATCACAGGGGCCTCCGGATGTCAATCACGATGCGAAAAAACTTCAGGCACGATACTGAACCGGCAAAAAAAATGACAACTTGACTTTTCCTAACGCAGTGTTATGATACAATTAATGTTTTTAAAGAAAAAAAACGGCCGAAGGAACATGCCCGGTGTTTTATTTTACAGTGCGGTGCTCATTATCCTCGCGGTGCCCCCACTCGCGGTATTCACTGTCTTTAAACTGATGCAGGCCCGGGGATTTTCATTCTCAGCCTCGTACCACTTCCTCCTCATCGAGGCCGCCCTGGTCGCTGCGGCATCCGTGGTCATCATCATTTTCATGAAAAAGACACGGGAGGAGACCCTTCAGCGCGCCCTTGAGAAAGAAAAGGCCGAAGCAGCCCTGAGAGAATCCGAAGAGCTGCTCAGGGACCTCATTGACTTCCTCCCGGACGCGACGTTCGTGATTGACCGAAACAACAACGTGGTGATCTGGAACAGAGCGATAGAGGAGCTCTCGGGAATCAAAGCGAATGACATGCTCGGCAAGGGAGATTATGAATACGCCCTCCCTTTTCAGCATAAACGAAGGCCCCTGCTCATCGATCTGTGCACTGCAAGCGACCGTGAAATCGCGAAATACTATTCCTCATACGAAAAAACCGGTGAGAGGCTGACTGCCGACTTCTTTGTTCCCGGAACAGCACGAAATGGCGCGCACCTGTGGGCCATAGCCCAGCCCCTTTACGACAGAAAGGGAAACCTGATCGGCGCTATCGAGTCAATGAGGGACGTGACCGAGCGCAGGGAAGCCGAGGAGAAATTCGCTTCGGCATTCAAGCTGAGCCCTTTTGTGTTAAGCATATCATCCGCAGAAGACGGGCGCTACATTGAGGTAAGCGACAGCTTCTATGAGATATCGGGATACACGCGTGAAGAGGTGATCGGGCATACGGCTTTCGAGATCAACATATGGGCCGACACAAAAGACCGTGAACGGATCATGCAAATGCTGCGTGAAAAAGGCCACGTGCACAACGAAGAAATCTGTTTCAGGGCGAAAAACGGTGACATCCGCACCATGCTTTTCTCCGCCGAGCTCATTATGATAACCGGCAAGCCCTGCCTGCTCGTGGTCAACGTAGACATCACGGCGCGGAAGCAGGAGCAGGAACTCATCAAACGGCAGAATGAAGAGCTCATGGCCTCAAATGAAGAATTCGAAGCCATGAACGAGGAGCTCATCAGGTCACAAAACGAGCTCATCATCGCGCACCAGCTCCTGCAGCAGTCCGAGCAGAAGCTGTCAACATCATTTCACCTCGCCCCGGTGATCATGACCCTGTCCCGGATCCCGGACGGGCAATATGTCGAAGTCAGTGACCACTTCCTGAAGATGACGGGATACACCCGTGATGAGGTCATCGGCAAAACCGCGCTTGAACTGGGCATATGGGCCAGTACGCATGACCGGGAACGCATGTTCCGGAAGATACGGGAACAGGGGTCCATCATTGACGAGGAGATTCAGTTCAAATCAAAAGACGGAATACACCATCTGATGCTTTTCTCCGCAGAAATCGTCAGCATCTTTAACGTCCCCCACCTGCTCAGCATCGCGACAGACATCACCGAACGGAAACGGGCCGAACAGGAAAAAATGCTCCTTGCGGAACAGCTCCGCCAGTCGCAGAAAATGGAATCAATCGGAAGGCTCGCCGGGGGGATCGCCCACGATTTCAACAACCTGCTCACCGCGATCCTGGGCAACACCGATTTCGCGATCAGCCATATTGAAAGGGGCGAAGACGCCATTGCACGGCTTGAAATCGTGAAAAAAGCAGCAAAGAGCGCGGCGCAGCTCACCCGGCACCTGCTGACCTTTTCACGCAAGGAAATCATTGAACCCCGGGTGATCGACCTCAATGAAATGATAGAGCACATTCACGGCATGCTCGCCCGGCTTATCGGCGAAGACATCAAATTAAAGATCGAGCCCGGTGCATCCGGATGCATCAGGGCCGACCCGGGTCAGATCGAGCAGATCATCATGAACCTTGTTGTCAATGCCAGGGACGCCATGCCCGGCGGCGGGACTATCATTATCAAAACCGGGGAAACATACCTTGACAATGACTATTGCAAAAAACATGCCGGCGCCGCTCCCGGGGACTACATCATGCTTTCCCTGAGCGATACCGGGCATGGCATGTCCGAAGAGACCAAAAAAAACCTCTTTGAACCCTTCTTCACCACCAAGGCAAAAGGGAAAGGCACCGGCCTCGGCCTTGCAATGGTTTACGGCGCGGTCAGGCAGAACAACGGCATGATCGAAGTGTATTCTGAACTCGGCCAGGGAACGACCTTCAAGCTGTATTTCCCTGTTGAACACAATAAGGCCGGTGAAAAACCTGCGGTGCATGAAAACGGCGATATGCCCGGCGGCACTGAAACGATCCTGCTGGTTGAGGATGACGACATGGTGCGCGACTACGCGCAACAGGTACTGTCGCGCCTCGGGTACCGGGTCATATCAGCATCAAGCGGGGAAGATGCGCTCACCGTGGTGCGAAACTCGGAACACGGATTTGATCTTCTGCTGACCGATATAATTCTCACCGGCATGAACGGGAAGGCCCTTGCCGGCGAAATTGCCGCCATGATACCGGACATTAAAGTGCTTTTCACCTCCGGGTACACTGAAGACATCATCGCCGAGCGGGGAATACTGGAAAAGGGAATAAACTTTATCGGCAAGCCTTATGCGGCCGCCGCCCTCGCGGCAAAAGTTCGGGAAACGCTTGATTCATGAACTTTTGATTTTCTTTTTTCTTCCATAACCTTTTGGGCTTTCAAAAATTCTTAACTGTGGATCGACATGGCCTTTTCGTTGCGCAACACCATGAAATGAATTGGTCTCAACGTCTTCATTGCCCCACTGATCCCAGCCAGGACGCTGAAAACGGGCAAATAATTCTAAATATGGACCGGGGGAGCATGCCTCAATAATATCATATATTTCATCAGGCTTTCTGGAATGTTCTCTCTTTCTGGTAGATAATAAATTTACCATGGTTCGGCCCGGCTGAAGGGTTCTCATGCTACCGCGCACACCGAAAAGAAGCAATTCAGTAACATTGCGGAAATAAAAGCCGACACCCCGGCCATCTGGACCGCCATCCTTACGGATCTTATACCATACTAAATTTGTTTTATAGGTAAATCCCCAGGCTTCCATTACTTTTAATCCTTCCTGTAATAAAGCATTTGGAACCCATAAATATAAATGTGATTTCGCGGCGGCCAGTTTTGAAACAGGAAGTGCCATAATTTCATTTAATTCCATTGTCGGATAACGCAGCAGGCGTTTATGTTCCGGGGCCATTTTTCCGGTTCTATTCTGAAATTGCCAGGGAGGATCAGCCAATATCGTAGCGTATGGCCCCTTTGCTTTTACAAGCAAATCTTCAGAAGGATTTATCTCTGATATGCTGTATATTTTTTTCATTGGTTTTCTCCGAGTATTCATTCAAAGAACTACAATATCTTTGGGGATGCCGATTAATAAAAGAGGACATGGATTACCCACACCTCGGTGGACCCTGTCCTCAAGTTTTCTCCAATGGGTTGTAGCCTCACCAAATTTATCAGACACAAAGGCATGAGCCCATCCCTGTTCAAAAGAGCCCTTCGATTTTGAGGCTTTATAAATAATTTCTTTTTGTCTATCAGTGGGCGAATAATATTTTTTTATTTTATCAATAGTATCAATTCCTTTATTAACCGCAAAAGCTTCAATTAATTCACGCATTCCTTCCTGCAAGGAAGCCCCCCGGGTAATAATAGCCCCAATTGATATTACCCCATCGGCATGGAGGCGTTTAAAATTCTCAAGATCTCTGTCAAAGAAGGGATCTTTATTATTCCATTCAATTTCTAAAACGAATGTTCCCTTTGGAAATTTTTTAACATGGTCTATTTCATGGGAAATTGATTCTTTTTCAATTCCATCAATAATTTTTTTTATTTCAAAATTATGTTTTTTCCATCCATATGTTTCGGATAATGTTTTTCTAAGCCTCTGGGTTAATTCACCTTCACCTCCACCGCCATATACCAATTCTTCAACTGGAATTGAAATATTAATCAAAGCCTGTTCAAGTTCCTCAACAGCAGTATCCATGTCATGTTTTAAAATAGCTTCAGCATGGTGAAGGGTTAAAATTTGAAACCCCTTTGATTTTAATTTCTCAAACATTACGAGCCTTTTACTGATTGATTTAATATGACTATTTATGTAGAATTATGTCCTGTCAAGAATAAAGTAAAAAAAGATCGTTCAGGCTATCCAACCTGAGCACCGATTTCAGGAAACACTTTACAATCTTGACGGGGGGATGTATATTTGTTCAATACCGGTCAGCGTTATAAGGAGAACACTCATGGCCATTGTGACAATGAATCCCCTGTTCACCGCCGCGGGAGGGCGCGTTGCAAACATCCTGTTTTATACCGTTGAAAGAACAGTCTATGCCCTGAGGTATGTGAAACCACGCGACCCGAAAACAGACGCGCAGAAAAAAAACCGCGCCCTGTTCAGGCAGGCCATGCAGTCATGCAAGGGCCTTTCAGCGTTCTCGAAGGCCCGGAACAATGACCCTGCCCGCACCGCATCCGCCCGGGATTTTACCCGCCCGGGAACGATTAACGGCTGTTTTTCCCGGTTTCACCCGCAAACGGGCTGAACCGTTCCCAGATTTCTCCCCTGCCCTGTCGGGCAGTGAACCCGGTCATCAATTCATAATACAGGAGATGCAGCAATGGGACTTTTTACTCCGAATATCGAGAAACTGAAAAAAAAGAACGACATCATGCAGTTGACCAGATGCCTGAAGCACCGGAACGCCGAAGTGCGCTACAGCGCCTTTGCGGCCCTTGCCGGCATTGAGGGCCTTAACGCCGAACTGATCACCAAACTCAGAAAGATGATGAACGACCGGGACCCCTGGGTACAGACCATCGCGGTGCTGAAATTCGCCGAAAATGGAGACACCCCCCTTTCCGAAAACCTCATGGAAATATTCGTTAAAGGAACGCGGAACGCGAAAATCGACCTGCTTAAAATTATTGCGGACAAAGGACCGAACAACGACCAGGCGGTCACCATGCTCCTTCTAAACATGCTCGACGATAAAAATGAAATCGTCAGAAACCAGGCGATCATCACCGCGGGCGCGACAAAAAACATCCACCTTTTCCCGTACGTGGCAAAAAACCTCCACGAAAAACACCATGACCTGCGCATCCAGGCAGCGAAGGCCCTGCATGAAATCGCCGGAGAGGGAAGCGTTGACGCCCTGATCGGCCTGCTCGCCGACAAAGAGCACACGGTGCGGACCACCGCCCGTTCGCTTCTTGAAACCATGGATCATGAATACGCGCGCAAAGCGCTGCATGACGCGACCTTTATCCAGCTCATCAGGGGCATGAACGACAGGGAGCCGGTGCGCAGAAAAACCGTTCAGCAGATCGGAGAGGAAAGAATACGGGAAGGGCTGCCGCTCCTTCACCGGGCCTGCGGCGACCCCTACCGGGGCGTCCGGCTTGACGCGGTAAAATCCATAGCCGTGTTCAGGGACCCTTCGTCAATCGACGCCGTGGTCAGGCTCCTTGACGACAGGTTCCGCGACATCCGCCTCGCGGCCGTGCTCACTCTTGAGCAGATCAGCGGTGACACACCCCCTGAAGCGCTCAGGCGGGCCTGCGATGACCGGGACCGGAAAGTCCGCGAGGCAGCGTACCGGGTATACTACCGGCTGAAAGCCGCCAATAAAAAAACAGGCCCCGCTTCGACATAACCAGTCGAATGCAGACACCGGCCCGGGAATAAATATATTGATTTTTCCCCGCCTTCAGGTACAATCTGTATAAGTTCATAGTATATAATGGTTGGGATTTCATCGCAGTATGAGTTCCATAGTGGAGCATTTATGCACTAAAAATTTTTCATTACTGAATATATAGGTTCAAAGACGCGAACCGGATAACAACACGTGAGCACATAATGCTTGAATCATTGTTCAAAACGTTCAACTCGACAACCGCCCCTGTCCTGATCCTGAATTCCAGAGCGGAAATTACCTGGATGAACAACGCGTTCAACCAGGGATTCGGCTTCTGTGTAAGCGACACCGACGGAAACTCCCGCCTGCCTTTTTTAACTCCGGAACATGAAGCAACATTCAAGTCCCTGGCGCTCAGGGCATTACAGGGAAAGCCGCCTGAACCGTTTATCATGCCGCTATTATCCGCTAAAGGGCCGATGCAGGACATTTCCTGGAACACGATGCTGCTTGATGATCAAGAGAATCCGGGAAAAACAGCTGTTGCGTTATTCGGGATTGAGACCGATTCCGCAGAAAAAAAATTCACCGAAATATTCATGATGGCGCCTGACGGCATATCCATCACACGGATGCGCGACGGCCTCATTCTTGATACAAACATCGGGTTCAGGGATATAACCAAATGGGAGCGGGAAGAAGTCATTGGACGGACGTCACTTGACGTCAACTTCTGGGCCGACCCCGCTGACCGGGAATACCTGGTCAAAGAGCTGAAAGCCGGGAGGGAAGCCAGGCGCCGGGAGTTCCGGTTTTGCCGCAAGGACGGGACAAAGGGTACCGGCATTTACTCTGCCCGGAAAATCACCATTTCCGGTGAACCCTGCATTCTCTTTGTCATGCAGGACATTACTATCAATAAAGAAATGGAAAAACAGCTGGAAGAAAACCGGGACCGCCTGCACCGGATATCGATAAACCTTCCGGGAGCGCTGTTCCAGTTCTACGCGACAAAGAACGGTGACTACGGCATGAACTACGTCAGTGAACGAATAAGAGAATTTTTCGGAATCGAACCTGAGATGATCACTCATTATCCCGGAATGCTGACATATGTTCACGAAGAAGACCGGGAAAGGTTTACCGAGAGCGTGCGTCAGGCTGTCGAGGCATGCACCCCCTGGAATTTTGAAGGGCGCTTCATCAAGCCTTCCGGTGAGGTCGTGTGGTTTAACGGCATTTCCTCTCCCAAAAAGGTCGAGAACGGCGTGATCTTTGACGGGATATTGATCAATGTCACTGAACGGAATCTTGCTGAAGAACGGCTCAAGCGGCTCGCCGACCTGCATCAGACCGTGCTCGACACCATTCTGACAGCGGTCATGTATATCAAAGACCGGAAAATCCAGTGGGTCAATAACACATGCCTGAAAATGTTCGGATATACGGGTGACGAACTCATTGGAAAAGAAACATCGGTATTTTACTACCGGTATGATGATTACGTCGAGGTCGGCAAGGAAGCCTATACCCACCTTGCCCGCCGTGAGTCCTATTTCAGAGAAGTTGAAGGCAAAAAAAAGGACGGGGCCCCCTTCTGGTGCAACCTGGCAGGCAGGGCCGTCAATCCGGATGATCCTGAAGAGGGGTCGATATGGACCGCCCAGGACATCACGGACCGTAAAAACGCCGAGCTCGCGCTGCAAAAAAGCGAGGAGCGTTTTTCAAAAGCGTTCAGGTCAACCCCGGTCCCCATCTCCATCACTGAAACTGAAACCGGCAGGATTCTTGATGTCAATGAACAGGGCGTGAAAATCAGCGGTTTCAGCTATGATGAATTGATCGGCCATACGAGCAGTGAGATGGGGATAATATATGACTGGAACCTCAGGGGTGAATTGATCACTGAGAGCCTGCGGAATGGCGCCATCAAAGAAATACCGATCAAGCTTATCAATAAAACGGGGGAAACAAGGGACATTCTCTGGTCAGCCGAACCTATAAATCTGGATGATCGTGAAGTTATGCTCTCAATTCTCTTCGATGTTACCGAACGCAACCAGGCTGAAGAGTTTATCCGCAACTCACTGAACGAAAAAGAGGTCCTGCTCAAAGAACTCTACCACCGGGCAAAGAACAATATGCAGGTGATCTGCAGCCTGCTGGAACTCAAATCCGACCGGGCGCAGGAGCCCGGCGTCCATGAAATCTTTACCGATATCCGGACCAAGATCCAGACCATGGCCCTGGTGCACCAGAAGCTTTATGAATCACAGGACCTGGTCAATATAAATCTCAACGACTTCGCACAAAGCCTCTCAGAGCTGATCATGAACGGCCACGCAATACCGCCGGGCAAGGTGACCGTTGAACAATCAGTCGATGACCTTCCCATTTCAATTGACACTGCCATGCCCCTGGGCATGGTATTAAATGAGCTTATTTCAAACTCGATTAAACATGCGTTCCCGGGTGACAGAAAAGGAAAAATTAAAATCACGATTCATCGTACCGGCAATGACCTGCGGCTCGAATACCGGGACAACGGGAAAGGGCTTACCGGGGACTTTGACCCTGCCGCAAGCCCCACCCTGGGAATGCACATTATCCAAAATATTGTGGAAAAACAGCTCGGAGGTACCATTAATTTTATAAACAAAAACGGATTATTATGTATTATTAATATAAAAACCGATCTGTACGGGAACCGCGTTTAATGGCTGAAAAAAAGAAATTACTGCTGGTTGAGGATGAGACGATCACCGCGATGTCGCTCAGGGCCTCGCTGGAGCGCCTCGGGTATGAAGTAAGCGAAACCGTGGTCACCGGGTACGAAGCGGTCCAGAAAGCCTTCAGTTATAAACCCTCAGTGATCCTGATGGACATCAATCTGATCGGCGAAATGAACGGGGTCGAAGCGGTGGAGAAAATCCATGAAAAGAACCCCATCCCGGTCATATACATTACCGGGTATTCGAACCGGGAGATCAAAGAACGAGCCCTGCGGACCCGTCCACTTGCCTACCTGGAAAAGCCCGTTAATGTCAGCGATATTCAAGCCCTGCTTGAATCAGGGGCCGGAATTACCGCGACATGACTGGAGCGCTGCTCCATCCGCCTCATCCCCATCCGAGAATTCTTTTCTTGACTTTTATACCCCGCGGTATAAATCAATCCACAAAATTACGATTAATTTCAGGATAAACCTATGGAAGAAAAACTAAACACCATCCTTGAAGAAGCCCTTGCCGCGATATCCTCGGCGGCCGACGAAAAGGGCCTTGAAGACGTCAGAGTCAGGGTGCTGGGGAGAAAAGGCTCGCTTACCCTTATCCTCAGGACCCTGGGAGAACTCGCCCCTGAAGAACGGGGCAAAATGGGCAAGCGGTCCAATGAAATCAAGAAGCAGATCGAGTCCGCTCTTGACGAAAAGACGGCCTCCCTGAGCGAAGCGGGAATCGACCAGCTCCTCCAGAGCGAATGGATCGACGTGACCCTGAACTCTCCGGGATCAACGCGCCGCCGCGAACCCGGGCACCTTCACCCCATTTCCCAGATACAGTATGAAATAGAGGATATATTTACTTCCATGGGCTTTCAAATCCTGGATGGCCCCGAGGCCGAGACCGAGCACTACAACTTTGAAGCGCTCAACATCCCGAAACACCACCCGGCCAGGGACATGCAGGACACATTCTGGACTGAAGACGGAAACCTTCTCCGCACCCATACGTCGGCCATACAGGTGCGCGGCATGGAAAAAGTAAGGCCGCCCTTCAGGCTTGTCGGCCCGGGCAGGGTCTTCAGGTACGAAACGACCGACGCCTCGCACGAGAACACCTTCTACCAGGTAGAGGGGATGATGGTCGACCGCGATATCAGCGTGTCGCACCTGATCTTTTTCATGAAAGAGCTGCTGAAAGAAATATTCAAACGGGAGGTCAAGATCCGGCTGCGGCCGGGATATTTCCCCTTTGTCGAGCCGGGCTTTGAGCTGGACATCAACTGCCTGATATGCGGCGGCAGCGGATGCCCGGTATGCAAGCAGTCAGGCTGGGTGGAGCTGCTCCCCTGCGGCCTGGTGCACCCGAACGTTCTCCGCTACGGAAACATCAACCCTGACGAGTGGTCGGGCTTCGCCTTCGGCCTGGGCCTGAACCGGCTCATCATGATGCGTTACGGGATCAATGACATCCGCCATTTCCTGAGCGGCGACGTGCGCTTCCTCTATCAATTCTAAGGAGAACTATCATGTGGCTATCACTGAACATATTGTCCAAAATGGTCGACCTTGAGGGCATAACGCCCGAGGAGCTCGCACTGAAGCTCACCATGTCGACCGCAGAAATAGACTCGATCGAGTACATGAACAGGCACCTCTCGGGCGTGATCACCGCGAAGGCCCTTGAGGTCATGAAGCACCCTGACGCGGACAAGCTCACCCTGGTCGACCTCGACACGGGAAAGGAAAAAATCCGCGTGGTCTGCGGCGCGCCGAACCACAAAAAAGGGGACATCGTCCCCCTGGCCACCATCGGCACCGATTTCGGCGAGGGCATGGTCATCAAAAAGACTAAAATACGGGGTGAAGAATCAACGGGGATGCTCTGCTCCGCGCGCGAACTCGGGCTCTCTGATGACCATTCGGGCATCATGATCCTTCCCGAAAACACCCCCCTGGGCGTGCCCCTGAACGAACTGTTTCCCGAATACAGCGACGTGCGACTGGAGATCGACAACAAGTCGATCACGCACCGGCCCGACCTGTGGAGCCACCGCGGCTTCGCGCGGGAGATCGGGGCGCTTTTCAACAGGCCCGTTAAAGACGTGGTCGACCACGGGCTCGTCAAGGAGTTCAAGAGCACCGACAATCTCAGCGTGCGCATTGAAAACGCCGAAGCGGCGCCCCGCTACTGCGGGCTGGTGATGCGCAACATCACGATCAAGGAATCGCCCGACTGGCTCAAGGCCGCGGTCAAATCGATCGGCATGAGGCCCATCAGCAACATCGTTGACATAACCAACTACGTGATGTTCGAAATAGGCGAGCCCATGCACGCTTTTGACCGCAAAAAGCTGCGCGGCAACGAGATCATCGTGCGCACCGCTGCCGAGGGGGAGCCGCTCATGACACTGGACGGCTCAGAGTACGCGCTGAACTCTGAAGACGTGGTCATCGCCGACGCCGGCGGCCCGGTCGCTTTGGCCGGGGTCATGGGCGGCGGCAACAGTGAAATTGAAGATTCGACCTCGGAAATTGTGCTCGAAGCGGCGAACTTCAACCCGGTGAACATCCGCAAGACCGCGCAGCGCTACGCCCAGCGCACCGAGGCCGCGATCCGCTTTGAAAAGGCGCTGTCGCCCGACCTGTGCATTGACGCGCTCATCCGCTGCTATGACCTGATCAGGCAGGTGTGCCCGGAATCTGAAGCGGTCACCGGCATCGTGGACGCATACCCTGTCCCGGCAAAACCGGTAACGGTACAGACATCGGCGGCCTTCATTAAAAAGCGCCTGGGACAGGAAATACCGGACACGGAAATCATCCGCATCCTCACGTCCCTGGGCTTCACCATTGACGGCGGCCCGGAGAACATGACCATCGGCGTGCCCCACTACCGCGCGACCAAGGACGTTTCAATACCCGAGGACATCGTCGAGGAAGTCGGAAGAATCTACGGCTACGACAACATCACTGAAACGCCGCCGTATGTTCCCTGCGAGGCACCGGCGCACAACAACTTCCGCACCTTTGAGCGAAATATAAAAACCACCCTCGCCTCGTTCCACGGCATGACCGAGATCAGCGGCTACTCGTTTATCGGCGTGGACCTGCTGAACAAAACCGGGACCGACGAGGGCCTTGAGCTCAGGCTGAGCAACCCCCTGTCACAGGAACAGGACAGGCTCAGAAGAAGCCTGATCCCCAACATCATCAACAACGTGAGGCTGAACCAGCGCCACCAGGAGGAGTTCAGGATCTTCGAGCAGAACAGGGTGTACCTGAAAAATGACCGCTCGAAGCCGGAACTGATTGCCGAGAACACCCGCGCCGCGGGCGCTCTTTACGGCAGAACGGCGGAAGGCCTTTTCTACGAGGCAAAGGCCGTGGTTACCGATCTTGTTGAAAGAAGCAGGGTAAAGGGATGGAGGATGCTCCCGGCAACGGAGAACATCCCCGCGTACGCGCACCCCGGCCGTTCCCTGTGGCTTGAGATCGAAGGTAAAAAAGCCGGGCTGGTTTTCGAACTGCACCCGAAAGTCCTTAAAAACTTCGAGATAAACGGCGATTCAGCCTACTTCGACCTTGACCTTGACATTCTTTTCAAAAGCAGAAAGAAAGAAAGGACGTTCTCTGATCTGCAGAAATTCCCGCCGGTTCCTTTCGAGATCAGCGTTATCGCGGACAGGACGGTCTACGCGGGTGAGCTGATGTCCATAATCAGGGAAAGTGAAAAAGGCCACATCACCAGCGTTGAGGTGATGTCGATTTACCAGGGAAGCCCCATTCCGGAAGGCAAGAAATCGGTCTCTATTAAAATGGTCTTTGCGGCAAAAGACAGGACACTGACGCCGCAGGAGATCGAGACCATGCAGAACAAGGTCGTCAAATCACTGGAGAAAAAAGGGTTTTTGCTGAGATAGCAGGGTTCCCGCCGGTTTGTAGGGGACGGTCGCGACCGTCCCCTACAAACCGGCGACCGTCCCCTGCAAACCGGCGACCGTCCCCTACAACGGGGCGGCATCGAGGATCAATTCAAGGTAGGACCGCCGCTCGAACCGGGTCAGGCCGAGCTCTTCGGCGAGGCTGAAAAGCACGGCCTCGACCTTTTCACGGTCAGTGTCTTTCTTTTCAAGCTCAATGAAAAGGCCCAGGCCCTCGACCCGGTCAAGGCAAATTTCAACGTCATGTAAATGATAGAGTTTTCTCTCTTTGGCAACCCTTCCCGATTCAACAAACCCGAGGCTCGTTAAAATCGCTTTTACCGCTGCGCGGTCAGGGATATCGGCTTCCTGTTCGACCCTGGTCTTTGACCTGCCGCCAAGTTTCGGCCCCTTGTAGGTGAGCACCGTGCTGCCGCCTACCCCGCGCAGGCGCAGGGCCTCGTCGGTAATTCTAAAGTCGCGGCAGGGATGATTGAAATAGATGTCCTCTTCGCGGCGCGCTTCAATAAAAACGCCGCCAAGCTCCATGATGCGCGTTTCAGCGGCCGTGCCATCTTCACAGTAGGCCTTAATTTCAATTTCAAGCAGTTCCATTGAATTAATCCAGTGGCATGATAATATTACTGTTTCCTGTGAAGCGGCCCGCTGATGGAAAGACCGTCTCCGCCGAGGCTGTTTTTTCTTTTTCCGTCTACCATGATGACCAGGCTGTCAACCGTGTCAAACTGCGTGGCAGTATACACGATCTGGTCAATGCGGTGGATCAGCACGTTCCCCGCGGCACCGGTTTCAATGGCGCTGTTGAAATCAACAAGCGCGGTCCTGTTCGACACCGAAACCTTTCTTATTTTCAGTGTTTCGGGTACCGCGGAGAGGTAACCCTTCCGTTCTTCAGCGGTGCTGGGTCCCTTGATAAGCTCGTCAAGGGTATCTTTAAGCATCGAGTTTCCTCTGACTTTTCGTGCCACTGAAGCGAGGTAAAACTTTTCGGTTTTTTCATCAAGCCTGATGAAATAGATCTTCACGCTTGCTTCCCTGACCGCTTTGTCCTCGGGCTTTTTATCAGCGGGAACGATTTTGGGCTCCTCTTTGACGACCGGAAGAGGCTTTATCTGCGGCTCTTCATGCCGGGCCTCTTCAACCGCAGATTTTTTTATCACCGGTTTCGAAGAGTAAAACCTGTTGGCCATGACAACTATCGCGGTAGCCAGCGCCATAATGGTCAGCACGGCAAAAGGGTTCCAGCCGCTCCCTGAAGGGGCGCTCTTCACCGGTTTTGCTTTGCCGGCTGCGGGCCTTCGGTTGCCGGTTCCACCCTGTTTCGGCTTCTGCGAAGCGCCTTTTTTGGCAGCGCTTTTCGGGTTTTTTTTATTTTCTTCTGCCATAAGGACTTTCCTGAATGTATTACCGGCGGAAATGCTTCCGGCCGGACAGGGGACAGAGCCTGCCCCTGTGCTTTACAATATTTTCACCTGACCATACATAATAACCAGCAACACTTTTACGCAAGGACTTTTTATGTCACTATGAAACTCCGGGAAAATGAAAAATTCTTGAAAATAACCCCCGGTCAGGATACAGTATTAATGTCGGACAAATACCATGACTTCAAGACTTATAATATGCGTTGTATGCGCCCTGTTCGTTCTGCCCTGTTGCGCAAAAGGAGAGGTTACCATGGAAAGACTCCGCGAGCAAATGGTTACAAATCAGATCAGCGCGCGAGGAGTAACAGACGAAAGAGTATTGAAAGCGATGTCCACCGTGGAACGACACCGGTTCGTGCCTTCGTATGAAATTTCAGAGGCCTATAACGATCATCCCCTTCCCATAGGACACGGCCAGACCATATCGCAGCCGTACATCGTGGCGCTGATGTCCGAGCTGTGCGAGCTGCGGGGGAAAGAAAAAGTCCTCGAGATCGGTACCGGGTCAGGCTACCAGGCCGCGGTACTCTCTCTTCTCGCGGACAAAGTTTTTACCATTGAAATAATCGAGAGCCTGGGCAAATCAGCCGAAGCGCGGCTCAGGGAACTGGGCTACGACAATGTGCACGTCCGTATCGGCGACGGATACAAAGGCTGGCCCGAGGAGGCCCCCTTTGACAGGATCATCCTTACCGCGTCACCCCCGCAAATTCCCCAGAGCCTGATCGACCAGCTCGCAGACGGCGGTATCCTTGTTTCTCCTGAAGGAGAATTCATGCAGGAGCTGGTGCGTATAAAAAAATCCGGTAAAAGCGTTATAAAAGAATCAGTCACCTATGTGCGTTTCGTGCCGATGGTTCACGGCAGGTAAGTAAAAAAGATTGACAAATTACAAAAATTATCAATAGTGATTGATGGCTGATATCTTTCTTTCCCCTCAGCCTGAATTTACGACAACATTTGTTTGCCATGGCAAAAGAAAAAAAGAAACAGCACAATCAATACCGCTTCCTGCATGACCATATAGCCAAAGAAGCATACATTTTTGATATCCTCAACGTGATCAGCGACTACCAGACAACGGCCCTCAAAGAAGGCAGGGGAGAGCTCGCGACACTGGAAAACCTGAAAAAATCACGGGGCATCAAAATGCCCTTTACGCCGACAAGGAACAAAAACATCTCGTACCTCGTTGACCTGCTCAGTAAAAATTATCCTGAAGACGTGCGTTCTATTGTATCGTTTGGTTTCATCGCTGACCCTGAAACGAAAAAGCTGGAAATCAATGAGTCAAAAGAATTCACCGTGTCCATGTCAAACGATGATTTTAACCGGATACAGCAGATCAGAGACAAGGAATCAGCGGAAAACCTGCGCAACCTTCTCTCCCAGTTCAGGCTCTTCAACATCACCAAGCTGATCAACAAGTCGCAGAACAAACAGCACCTTTCCCGGCTTATTAAAAACGAGATCGGCGAAAACATTTTCATTTTTAAAAATCACCGCCTTGACAGGAACGGCCTCGAAGCGATGGACGATTATGCCTTCCATAAAAACAATTATGAATCCGTAAAGAAGTCGCTGGACATGGAGCACCTCAGGGACATCATCTCCATTTACTCAAACCAGATACTGCGAAGGCTGAAAAATTTCGGCATACTCAATACGACTTTTACCGATTACCGTGACACGAAGCTGGACTACCTTCTTAACATCCTTATCGACGACATAAGTTCAATGCTCACGGAAAAGGAAAACATTGTTGTCAAGAATTTCCATTCCCTGAGGACATGCCTTCAAAAAGTTGAAAAAATAATCGATCCGCTGCTTACCGTCAGCAACGACCTGGTGGGATATATCAGGGAAAACGGCATATGCAGGGAATCAGACCTGCTCATCCTTTTTGACAATCTAACTCCCGACACGCTGAGGAAATGGGAAGAGTCCTGTTTTGACCGTTACAAGGTCATCCCCATAAAAGACCATTCCGGATCGCAGCTCTATCTCGATGGAAGGATACTGCTGCAGAAAATATCGGAGCTGCACAAGCTCATCATTTACCAGGACGATGTTTTCTCATCCATGACCCAGAGCGAGAGGGAAAACAAGGTCTCGAGCATGGAACTCCTCTGCTCTGCTTCACGTGACCTTCTCTCCAGCGAAGAAAAAGCGATGAGCCTGTTAAAAACAGAAGACAACACATCCAGGCTCAGGACGATTCTCAAGGAATACTCCGACTACCAGAGAAGCCTGGCCATTAAAAACACCCTTGCAGACAGCGGCTACCAGGATAAAAAACAGAAAAGAAGCATCATCGTGGTGATCGGCGAATTCATCAGGTCGCTCTTTGGCAGGAGCAAGGAAGAATATTTCGATGATTCATCAGTTTCGGTACGCCGGTCAGCGCAGAGAAGAAAATTTTCGCGGGAGACAAGGGACCTGTACAGCAAGATCAAACATAAAAGCAGCAAGTTAATTCCCCTCTCGGATTACATTGAGCTCACCCCTGAGAATGAACTGAAAATTGACACGATCATTAATGACATTCGGGGGAACAACCTTAAAATCGTCATACCGGTATATAACGCGCGTCATGTGCTTTATCCCAACAGGAGCCAGAAATACCTGGTTTCCGATATTGAGTACCTTCTTGTCGATACCGAAATCATCAAGTCACCGGAATCAGTCAGGGCATTTACCGATTCCATTATCGGGGAAAAGCTGAAGGATGAAGTGCTTCCCGGAAGCGGAATGCTGGTAATCGAAAAATACCTTCTCACTTTGTACCGCCAGAAGCGGGCACAGACCCTGCGCAGCAAGGGAAAATCATAATCTCAAGAAACATCAAACGCCCGGTTGTTCCGGGCGTTTTACTGAGCACAACAGTATTGAGGTGACGGTTTAATCCGATGAACCGCCGGACGCGGGACAGGAACCCGCGGCGGCGCATCCGGCGCAGGCCTCTCCGGCGCTCACGCTGCTCCTCTTTTCGGGATCGCTCCCCTTCTTGTAATCGTTAACATAAAATCCTGATCCCTTGAAAATAACACCGCCGGTCCCGAAAAGCTTGCGCACCGGGGCCCCGCATTTTTCGCATGTCTTAACCGGTTCATCGGTCATCATCTGAAATTTTTCAAACTTGTGGCCGCATTCAATGCACTTATATTCGTATGTGGGCATGGAAACCTCCCTTTTTTGACATAGTAAAAGTATTGGATAGTAAAAAAACATATCTTGTTACGTCAATAAAAAAATATCATTTCCGGGATTGAACTAAATGATAGCAGTATAATGTTGAGGGTAACGTAGTTTTGTCATTCCGGTTTTGCATCTTCCGAGTTTACAAATACCGGAATCTCATGCGATAAATTCATGAATATTTTCTATGAGATCCCGGTATTACCTTCGGTAAACCGGGATGACACCAAAATGTGTTATGAAACGATTGCCCCTAAAAATAATTTGCTACCGAACTAAATCGTAAAGCAGTTGTCACACAACCCGAGTCTACACAGAGATTTATCATTACGACCCGTTTAATCATTGTCTCTATGTCTCAGCGCCCTGGTGGTATTCTATAAATTTATTAATTGTTGACATGAAAACTGCCGGGCACACCATCCAGGCATGCCGAAACAGCATATGACAATCCCGATATTCGTCCCGCACCTGGGATGCCCGCACCGGTGCCTCTTCTGCAACCAGTGGAGCGCCAGCGGCGCGAAAAACGTTCCTGACCGTGAAACCGTCGCCCGCGCCGTGGATGAATACCGGTCAACAGCGGCACCGGGGACGGAAACTGAACTCGCCTTTTTCGGGGGCAGCTTTACCGCTATTGAACGCGGGAAGCAGACAGAGCTGCTCTCCGCGGCTCATGAGCAGAAAAAAAAGGGAACCATCAGGGCCATTCGGCTCTCCACCAGGCCGGACTGCATTTCAGCTGAAGCGCTCGACCTGCTCTGCCGCTACGAGGTCGACACCGTTGAGCTCGGCGCGCAGTCTTTTCACGACGATGTGCTGGAAGCGGCAGGCCGGGGCCACTCCGCAGAAGACACGCTCAACGCCGCGGGAATGATCCGGTCGCGGGGAATGGGCCTGGTCATACAGCTCATGCCCGGCCTTCCCCGGGACACTGCCGAAAAATCAGTGGCATCGGCGAGGCAGGCCGCGGACCTTGCCCCGGACGCGGTGAGGATTTATCCGACTGTGGTAATCAGGGGCACGGGGCTGGAAAAGATGTGGCAAAGCGGTGAGTATGTGCCGCTGTCTCTGGAAGCAGCTGTCGCGTGGTGCGCGGACCAGTATTCCCTGTTCGCGGCAAAAAACATCCCCGTGATCAGAATGGGGCTGCACCCGTTCTCGCCGGACGAGGCTTCTTCGATCCTCGCTGGCCCCTATCATCCCGCCTTCGGCTTCATGGTCAAAGCCAGAACCAAGCGCGCCATCCTGGAAAAAAGCTTGCGCGATTTTCTCCGGCACCGGCATGGTGGTAACCCCGGCAGGCTCATGCTTCACCTGCCCCACAACGGGATAGAAGAATACATCGGCCACCGCAGGGAAAACATCCGCTACCTTGAACAGCTTTTTGACATTACGGGCCTTGAGTACCGGATGGCTGAAACGAAGGAAGCATATTATTCGGTAAAAGATTAAGCACACGCTTTTCCCCGGCTGTGCCACATGAATGGAGACCAATGAAAGAACAGCAGGACAGGGTTTCACGGATCATCTGCGAACGGCTCAACTTAAGGGCATACGCGGTCAACTCTCTCAGGGCGGTCCGGGAGATAACCGGTATCCACGGCACCACTCCCAACGCGACCATCCCCCTGGCACGGACGATCACCGCAGGCGCGCTTCTGGCTGCCACGCTCAAACCGGGATCGGGCCAGAGCGTTTCACTGAAGTTCTCGGGAAGCGGCCCGCTCAAAGAAATAAACGTTCAGGCGGATGCCGGAGGGAACGTGAGAGCGTATGTCGCGCGGCCCGAAGTCGACCTCGAGGAACATTTCGATTCGATAAACTTTTCACGCGCCATAGGTGCCGGGTTCCTCACCGTGGTCAAAGACCTCGGACTCAGGGAGCCGTATACCAGCCACATCCCCCTGCTCGCCGGCGATGTCGCCCGGGATATTGCCTATTACCTCACGGTTTCGGAGCAGGTTCCGTCCGCGCTGCTCCTGGGCCTTGCCTGGGACAGCGACGGGCTCTTGACCGCTTCAGGGGGAATCCTCATACAGACCTTCCCCGAAACTCCTGAAACCTCAATCGCCCTGATCGAAAAAAACATTAATTCAATGCACACGCCCCTGGGCGACATGCTGCTTCAGGGCACGGACATGCACGATATCGTTTCAGAGATCTTCAATGGTGAGCCGCTGAACATACTGGGAACCTACCCCCTGCATGCGGCGTGCCGCTGTTCCCGCGAAATGCTCGCCGGCGCGCTGCTCTCGCTGCATGAGGACGACCTGAACGAGATGATCACCGAAGATTCAGGCGCGGAGATCACCTGCACGTTCTGCAAAAAGAAACACAGCTTCACCGGCGATGACCTGCGCGCTATCGTTGAGAAGAAAAAATCACGGTTGTCATAAACCCCGCGGGGTTTACGATAACCGGCTTGACACTTCGGCGATTTTGTGTAATCCTCCTGAATCATGAATAACAAAGAAATCCTCTTCACGAACTGCACGGTAATAACCATGGACCGAACGAACCCGGCATCGGAAGCGGTTGCGGTGCGCGGCGGGACCATTGCCGCGGTGGGGACAACCGCGCATTGCCGCGCCGCGCTGTCTCGCGGCCATGAAGCGGCTGACCTGAAAGGCGCGGCGCTCGTGCCCGGTTTCTGCGACTCCCACATCCATCCCCTTTCGACCATATACTTTGACATGAACGTGAACCTGAGCGGCGTGCGCAGCCTGGATGACATGCGGAAGCGCCTGCGCGGCCGGATAGACTCCGGCGCGAAAGAAACCTGGGTCATCGGGGTCAATTTCGACGAACAGGGGATGGAGCGGCCTGCGCTCCCGACGCGGCATGACCTGGACGCGGTGTCTTCGACAATTCCTGTCGCGGTCATAAAGCACGACGGCCACACCGTGTACCTGAACACCACCGCACTCGAGGCCTCGGGCATAACCGCAAACACACAGGACCCGCCAGGCGGTGTCATTGAAAGGGACGGTTCGGGCGCGCCGACCGGGGCGCTCCATGAAACCGCGGTCCCGCTTGCTATCAACCATTTTCCGCCGCCCCGACCCGAGGATTTTAAAAACGGCGCGCGCCGAACGTTTAAGCGCATGCTCAGGCTCGGCATAACGTCCCTGGGCATGATCATTCAGACCGGGACAGACGGCCCGGAGGGCATCCTGGGAGTGCTTGATATCCCGGTGCTTGAATCGATCATAGACGAAATACCGCAATCACTGAGCGCCTATGTGATGACCACTGATCCTTCATCGATTGAGGCCCTGCGGCGGCGGCCGCTGTGCAGCGGCGAAAGGGCGAAACGCCTCAGGGTACTCGGCGCCAAGATCATCGCGGACGGGACGTTCGGCTCGTGCACCGCGGCGATGCGCGAGCCGTTCTCCGATTTTCCTGACAAACGCGGGTTCATGCTTCATGAAGATGGAGAACTGTATTCGCTGATGGAGGGGGCGCATCTCGCGGGCCTCCAGATCGCGGTCCACGCCATTGGCGACCTCGCGAACCGGCGCTGCATCGACCTGTACCGCCGCCTGCTCGCGGAACATCCCTCACCCGGCCGCCGTCACCGCATTGAGCATGCGTCGATGCTCGACGCTGAAATGATCAGCGACGCGGCATGCCTCGGCCTGGTCCTGTGCGTGCAGCCCATGTTCATTGAGTCGGAACACTTCTGGCTCGAAAAGCGCTTCGGCAGGGAGCGCCTGAAAATAATTTACCCGTTCGGGTCAACGCTCGGGGCGGGGATCACGTTGGCCGGCTCGTCCGACTCGCCGGTTGAATCGCAGAATGTCATGGCAGCGATTGAGGCATGCGTGACCCGGCGCGGCCTGGTGCCCGAAGAATCGATCACCGTTGAGCAGGCGCTGGGCCTGTACACGTCAGGCGCGGCGCACGCCCTCTTCGATGAGCAGAACCGGGGAAGCGTCACGCCCGGCAAAGCGGCCGATTTCGCGATACTGGGGGCCGACCCGCGGCAAGTACGGGCGGACGAAATACATTCGGTCTCGGTGCTGAAGACGGTCGTGGGGGGAGAAGTATATGACCATGATGTCAGTTAAAAGTCATTGATCAATATCGGGTTTTGTGGTTATGATATTTTTAACATCTATCCGATAAAGAATCTCCGTCCTTCCCAGGAACATGCCGGTAGCGCAAAACATACAGGAGTACGCCGGTGAAAAGCACGCTGTTGACGATACTGAACACCCTAAAAACCATATCGCTGGATATAAGCGCCGCGGGAAGCATGAGCACGATACAGGCCCACACGCCAACGGCCCACACCAGGGAAATATCCTTCGATGACCCCCGCCTCCTGATTTTCAGCATAAGGGGCAGGTTGAACAGGGGAAGCGCTATACTGGCAATCATGCCGACTGATTTAATTAATACGTGATGTTCCATGCCTGAGTGTCCTTCCCGTATCATCCACCGGCTTTTTTCACGGTAAAGCCGTCTTCTGCGACGAGCCGCAGGGCATCGTCAACCCTGTCTCCCTGGACAATAACGGCGCCGTCCCTGACCGTCCCCCCTGTTCCGAACCTGCGTTTTACCTTTGCGGCGAACAGGTACATTTTTTCTTCGGAAAGGGGAAGGCCGTAGATGACGGTAACGGTCTTGCCGCCACGGCCATTATTTTCACGCCTCACCCTGACTATACCGTCACGGGGCAGGCCCGGCTTCTTCGATTCACGGTGCGAAGAAGCCTTTTCCTTTTCAGGAGATTGCCTGAGGTCTCCGTATTCGCTGGAATAAACGATTTTATCAGCCACCGCGAGCGCCACATTCCATTTCAGTGTTATCGGCCAAAAGCACTGTTCCACTGATCAACACGATCAGGAAACTGCGCGAGCAGGGCATCGGTGTCACCCTCAATCGTAATTGATTCAATGCGGTCGCCCTGCCTTATGGCATTGACCGTATTCTGGTCGTCGCTCCCCAGTACGGAACCGAAAACCGCATGTTTGCCGTCAAGCCAGGGAGTGGGAACATGGGTAATGAAAAACTGGCTGCCGTTCGTATTCGGGCCGGCGTTGGCCATGGAAAGTATTCCGGGCCGGTCGTGTTTCAGTTCGGGAGTGCATTCATCCTCAAAGGTATAACCGGGTCCTCCGGTTCCGTTCCCCCTGGGGCACCCGCCCTGGATCATAAAATCCTCGATAACGCGGTGAAATTTCAGTCCATTATAAAAACCGTGCTTTACCAGATTGACGAAACTGGCAACGGTCACCGGTGTTTTATCTTCATGAAGCTCGAGTTTGATCTCGCCTTTGTTTGTTTTTATGGTCGCTTTCAGCTGGCCCATGATGTTCTCCTTAAATATAGTAGCGTGTCTCCCGTAGTGAACGGTCGCGACCGTTCACTACGGGAGACATTTCTTGTTACCGCACAAATAAAGCTCTAACCCTAATCCTGTCCAGTAAAATTTACTGCGGCCATGCTGCCGGCAGCTGAAAAAATTTATCATGCCTCCGGAAACTTTTCTGCTGCCGGGGCCGAAATGATTTTCAGGCCCAGGCAGCAGATGGAAATGTTTGAAGTCTTGATCTAAATGGAGAGAGGATATTCTATAGTATAAGATGAACTCATATAATTACTGTTCCCATCGTAAATCATATCAGGTAAAATAACTAAATAAAACTGATTCGGAGCATATGAACCGGTAACCGTTAAATATAAGGTAGCAGTAAATGTCGCTTCATCGTACGTAATGCTTACCAAGGTGACGGATGTTGCGGTTATACCACCCGTATTATAGGTTGTCACGTTATCAGCATCGTTAACATTTTCAGAAAAAGTAATATATATGTAGACATCCCCTTCATAAATAGTTTCAGTGCTCGGGTCAGGACTGACCACGGATACAGCGGGCGCGTATAAATCAGGCGTGGCTAACGCTGATGAGCTTACACCCGACAGCACGCTCTGCCCGTTGGTGATGGGCGTGGTTCCTTCTATAATCCGGAAGGTGACATCCGAGCCGTCAGTCCCGGTGCAGATGACCGTCAACACAGCCTGGTACGTCGAAGAGTTATAAGTCACTGACCCGATTCCCACCGTGCCGCTTCCTGAATAGCTGACCTGGTAATTTGTATAGTCATCAGCGTTGGAAACAGCTTCTGAAAAATAAACATATATCTCCGTTGATGATCCCAGTGTGGTGACACCGCCCGAATCCCATTCTGCGGTCACGGTCCCTCCCGTAGTACGGTAAGAAGGCGAATGTTTATCGTCGATGACCCAGGTGCCCATGGTTACGGGCGTGTCGGAACTTACTATTCTGATGTAAAAATAAGAGCCGTCAGTGTCCGTACAGGTTATGCTCAACGTAGCGGTAAAAGTCGCGGAATCATAGGACAAACCGCTAATTGATACCGTTCCCGCTCCGGCGTATACGATCTCGTAATTATCGATAACATCGGCGTTGATCACGTCATCGGGAAAAGTCACGGTTATAAGCCCTCCCTCGGGAATGTTTCCCGACGCGGTCCATTTAGGCCCGTAATCGCTCATTTTACTGACATAGGAAAAGAGGTCGTTGTCACAGGAAATCAAGGCAAAACCGGCAAGAACAATGACAAGGGGAAGGATGATTTTTCTGGTAATTCTCATACAGTGCCTTTGGTGTTTAAAATTTACAGTTACTTTAATATAGTAACAGCATTACCCCTGTGGCAAGCACAAAATCAGCCCCCTGCAGGGAACAGGCATGCCTGTTCCCTGCAGGGGCAGGGGCATGTAATATCATGAAATCATTGACAGAACACAATGACATGGCAATATCTATTACTAAGGCCTTACGGCGACTATAGTTTATAAACCTCTGTGCTCTCTGTGTCTCCGTGGCTATCTTTCCCAAAATTTCGTAAAAGTGAACCATGAAAAACAGTGAAAAAAAACCAAAAGTCGTGCCCCTTGACTGGGTTGATGAAAGCGACCACTGGATACTCGCACCCGGCACCGAGCTGGAAAAGCGCAGGCGCCGTATAAAAGAAATAACCCACCGGAAAAAAAACTGCCTGTTTGCTGCGGGCGTGCCTCTGGGCATGCATGATTTCATTTACCGGGCAGTTAAAGCGCTGAAACTGGATGACCGAACACTGATTTTCTCACGAGGCATGGTGCGCGCGGGGCACAGCCGCGTCAAGTATTCGGTTTCAATTCAGGAACTGGACTGGGGCGCAGGCACACTGATCACCATTCCCCGTCTGCTTAAATTTCGGGAGATCATCACTGTGATCATTGAAAACAGGGAACACCGCCTGCGGGCCATGGAACTGGCGCTGCTCAGGGGACTTCTCGGCCTGGCCTTTACGGGCAAAAACAACGAGTATTATCCCGCTATGGCCGCGCTGGTACTGGCCCAGGGATGGAAGGGGTTGGACAACGTTGACCTGCCAAAGATATATTTGAAATGAATTATCCCGTATTTATCCCCGCAGGGGACGGTCGCGACCGTCCCCTGCGGGGATTATTAACGATATATTGTCTTATGCGGTTCAGTTCCAATTCATCGCGGATTATCCTGTCCCAGTATGATCTTTGCCACCGGAAATCGGTTTTACCGCATTGGTGGATTTTTTTTGACGTTGTGGTTTTATACGCGCCCATCAATTGCGGCAATGGTTTAATTCGATAATGTAGGGGACGGTCGCGACCGCCCCCTACATTATCGCGACCGCCCCCTACGGGATTGACCGTCCCCTACAGGGGGTTATTCCCAATTGGGACATTCCCCTCGGTAAAATATTATTTCGATCAATCTTGTGTCATGCTGACACCGTCGACATACATCGCGTCATCTGCCGTTCCTCCTTCTGATGCATTGTAGCAGGCCCTGATCGCTATACGGCAGAACCGGGCGTCAGCCGGGATTTCATCAGCATCCCTCTGAAAAGAAACACGTTCCCAGGTGTTTACCGAAGTAAGGGCAACTTTATTTTTGGTGTACGATTCGTTTTCACATGGGTCAAGGCAGCCAGTATCCCGGTAATAATATATTTTAATGCTCACTTCAGCATCGTCCGCCAGCGCATCATCGTTTTCATCAACAAGGTAAAACCAGGCCTCCACTTCAACCGCTGTAGCCCCCTGCATCGCAACCGGATCACTCAGGACCTCCCTTCCGCCGATTGTCTGCGTGAGCGTTTCAAATTTTCCTGAATAGGATCCGTACAACGCATACGTATCAGAAACGAGAAATCTTCCTGAAGTGTTCATGGTCCAGTTCACGGGAACGGATGATTCATCAACGGTCTCAAAGTATTCAAACGACCAGTTCGGCACCGCGCTTTCGTGCAGCTTAACGATCTGGAGAATATAATCACGTGAATTTTCATCCCCTGAGGAAACCGTTATGGTGAGCTCGGTACTGTCATCCGACAGAGTTATCACAGACGAATAATCATTTCCATCGATTGGAACCCCGTCAACTGACAGCGTGAGTCCGGAAGCGGCACGGGCGGCAACGGTCAGTTCGCTGACCGTGTCCTCAACTTCGAGATAATAAGAATATGACAGCGAGCTGAACGCCGGGTCAAGGGTTCCGGGCGATACCTGCAGTGATTCGAGGCGGGCCTCAATTACCGGGTCGTCCTGAAAGGTGCTGTCATCGTTGCCGCCCGAATCATCGCAGGCTGCGAACGCCAGAACCAGGACACAAAAAACAGCTCGTACATACAATATTCTCATGAGTAATCTCCTGAATTTGATTTCGGAGGCATGAAAGGCCCTGAACATCACGAGTTTTACCGGTAAGGCCATTCATCCCCCTGCTTTATTACGAACAGGAGAGTCCTGCTGAAAAAATTTTTTAAAAAAAGTATGGACAAAATTTTCTTCCTTTCCATGATTCTTATTTCTTTGCGGATAAATTTTGTTTGACATTCATTTTTGACAGGATTACATCTTTCACATGCGTACAATAGAAACCGAGGTGATAGTAATCGGAGGAGGGGCGACCGGATCA
>ERZ795048.468-NODE-468-length-42485-cov-13.156210_pt1 | contig 42485 bp, 43 predicted proteins | sample MGYA00375132_ERZ795048 | MGnify/ENA primary metagenome ERZ795048 (study PRJEB30177, sample SAMN05720225) | activated sludge metagenome | isolation source: Anaerobic digester | place: Hong Kong | collected 2014-12-17 ...
AAATGGCTGACCAAGGAACTGGCAAAAACCTTCTCCGAAGGCGTACGCGGGGCTATACCTGGTGCAAACCTCCAACTGGAGATCATCACCAGACTGATAAGTGCGTGGTGCCCATCTCCATCCAGAATCTTGGATCTGGGGTGTGGTGACGGCATTCTCGGCCGCATGCTGCTCGCGGAACATCCCACGGCATACGCGGTCTTTGCCGATTTTTCCGAGCCGATGCTCTCGAAGGTCCGCCAGAAAGTCGGTGCAAGTAAAACGGCAACGGTCATACAGGTCGATTTCGCGACGCCGTCCTGGATGAAGGCCGTTAAGACAGAAACCCCTTTTGATGTTATCGTATCGGGATTTGCCATACATCATCAGCCGGATGACCGCAAGAAGGCTTTGTATGCCGAGATTTACGAGCTCCTTGAAGAAGGTGGTGTTTTCCTGAACCTCGATCAGGTCAGCTCAGAAACTTCATCCATAAGTGAAATCTTTGACAGCTTCTTCCTTGAAAATATCCGGCGCTCTCTCGCCAATTCCGACCAGCACGAAATAATGAACCAGGTTGAGAAAGCATATTATGACGACAAAAAGGAAAACATTCCAGCCCCTGTTGGTAAACAGTGCCAATGGCTCCGCGATATAGGCTTTGAAGATGTAGATTGCTTCTTCAAGACATTTGAACTCGCTTTATTCGGCGGAAAGAAAACATCCAGCAAGGCGAGTGCAGCCGACGAAGAAAACCACGGGGCCGGTTAGCACGTTAGAGAAAAGGCTGGCCATCCTGAAATCAGATTCTTGCCGTCCCTCTCCTTTCCGGCATGGTGTTCCAGGTCATGTATGAGTGTTCCTCTCAACCCAGGCTGCGAAAGCATCCATGAACTTTCTGAGGAACTCGTTCGTCGTTTCATTCACGATGTCACCCTGGGGGTCGAACAGCGCCGCAGCTCCCCCAATGTATGCTTCAGGCTGCTGCATGACGGGAACGTCCAGAAACACGAGTGATTGCCTGAGGTGGTGATTGGCGCCGAAGCCCCCGATGACCCCGGTCGAAACGCTCATCACCGCACCGGGCTTCCCTGCCCAGACGCTCTTGCCGTAGGGCCGCGATCCCACGTCGAGGGCATTCTTGAGTACCCCGGGAACCGACCGGTTGTATTCGGGTGTTATGAACAGGAACCCGTCAAACGACTTCACATGCTCACGGAAAGCGGTCCACGCAGGCGGCGGGTTTCCTTGGTCATCATAGTCCTGGTTGTAGAGAGGAAGACCGCCGATATCTACGACCTCCAGCTTCAGTGATTCAGGTGCACGTTTCGTGAGCACCGCTGCCATCTTTCGATTGAATGATTCTCTGCGAAGACTTCCTATGAAAACCGCAATCCTCTTGGTCATGCCTTTACCTCCATGCAGTGAACTCGTTACATCTCAGTATATTATCCATGTCAGGCACTTTCAATAGTGCCTCGGGCAGGCAAGGCACCCTTTTGTCCCGCTCACAGGAACACTCCCCACCTTGAAAAATCTTTCCAGGTACCTATATCTGAATATGAAATCCTCTTACAGCGAGGGAGACAGCAATGGTCAGGAGGGACTACTATTTGATCCTTGGTGTTTCTCCACAGGAGAATGAGGAAGGCATCAGGGAGGCTTTCCGCAGGCTGGTGAAGAAATACCACCCGGACATCGCAGGACCCCTGTCCCGATGGGAGTTCCAGGAGATCGTCGAGGCGTACGAGGTCCTGTGCGACCCGGACAGGAGGAGGTCCTACGACCAGGGCCTCGCCCATGCAGAAGGCAGGGAGCGCATCATCCCGGAACCCATCGTGACCGGGACATGGGGATACGGCGAGTCCCTCGTGCCCGAGCCGGTGTCCATCATGAGGGACTTCCTGTCCGTCAGCCAGCCCATCGACTCGCTCTTCGAGCGTATCTTCAGAAACTTCACCCACACCCGCGTCCCCAAGTCCGAACGGCCCGAGAGCCTCACCATGGAGCTCATCTTCTCCCCGGAGGAGGCCATGACGGGCGGCAGGGTTCCCATCAGCATCCCGGTCCTGTACCCCTGCCCGGCATGCAGGGGCAGCGGTCGGTCGTGGCCGTACCAGTGCCCGCAGTGCATGGGGCGCGGCATGGTGGAGGAAGAGGAGCAGGTCACCCTGCAGATCCCCCCGAGGGTGCCCTCCGGGACCGTCTTCGAGGTCCCCCTGGCCGGGCTCGGCGTGCACAACTTCTACCTGAGGGTCGTCGTTCGCATAAGCGAACTCTACTGAGGGGCAAGGTTCCTTGCCGTTCCTTGCAATTTTACCTGCCGCACAGTATCATCAGGGCTGGGGAACCCAGGACGGTCATGACATTATTGAACCTGGCCCGTGCAAGCTGTGCAGAGAGGAGGTATGTCGATGCCGGGGAAGGTACCGATAGAGCAGCTGCGTTATAGATGCGACCTTGGGGTGCTCGGATGCAGGGACAGCAGGAAGGCGAAGCCGTTGACCGGCATCCTCGGGCAGAAGAGGGCGCTCAAGGCCCTGGAGTTCGGCCTCAGGATCAGGAACAAGGGCTTCAACATCTATGTGGCAGGACATACCGGCTCCGGCAGGAAGACGGCGCTCAGGCGATTTCTTCAGGAGCTCGCCGTACACCAGCCCACGCCACCGGACTGGTGCTATGTCAACAACTTCAAGGACGCCTATCTTCCACATGCCCTCTCCATGCCCGCAGGAATGGCCCGGGAGTTCAGCCGTGACGTGGAGGCCTTCGTGGCCGCGGCGCGCAAGGAGATCGTCAAGGTTTTCGAGAGCGAGCAGTACGCGAACAGGAGGAACAACACCATCAAGAAATTCCAGGAGATGCGCGACGAGCTCTCCAACAGGATAGGCGAGAACGCCCGCCGCAAGGGCCTCCTGATCCAGGCCACCCCCATGGGGCTCATGGCCATACCCATGGTGGACAACAAACCCATCACTGAAGAAGAGTTCCGCATGCTCGACGCCAAGACCCGGGAGACCTTTGTCCGGAAGCAGGGCCGGCTCCAGGAGCAGCTCAAGAAGGCCGGCCGCCAGATAGCCGCACTGGAGAAGAAGACCGGGGAGATGATCCTCAATCTGGACAGGGACGTGGCATCCTATACCCTGGGCAATCTCCTGGACGATCTTCTCGAGAAATACCGCAGGCAGCCCGGGATCATCTCCTACCTCAAGGAGATGCGCGACGACATGGTGGATAACCTTGCCCTGTTCAGGGGGGACGACCAGAAGAAGGAAGGACAGGGGGAGTCCCCGTTCGTCATCGACGGCGAGCTCAGGTTCAAACGCTACAAGGTCAACGTGCTCGTGGACAATACGGGGCTCAAGGGCGCCCCCATCGTCACCGAGCTGAACCCCACCTACAACAACCTCTTCGGGCGCATCGAGAAGGAGGCCCAGTTCGGCGCCCTGATCACCGACTTCACCATGATACGCCCGGGATCCATGCATCGGGCCAATGGAGGGTTCCTCATCCTCCCGGTGGAGGAGGTGCTCCTGAACCCCTTTTCCTACGAAGGCCTCAAACGTGCCATCCGCAACCAGGAGGTGTGCATCGAGGAGGCGGGAGAGCGTCTCGGTTTCATGACCACCCGCAGCCTCATGCCCGAACCGGTCCCCTGGGACATCAAGGTGATCCTCACCGGTTCACCGTACCTGTACTTCAGGCTCTTCGAGCTGGACGAGGACTTCCAGGACCTCTTCAAGGTCAAGGCGGACTTCGACACGGTCATGGACCGCACCGACGAGAACATCAGGAACTATGCGTCGTTCCTGTGCAATCTCTGCGAGGAGGAGAACCTCCTGCACTTCGACGGAAAGGCCATGACCCGTGTGGTGGAGCACAGCTGCAGGCTCGCCTCCGACCAGGAAAAGCTTTCCACGAGGTTCGGCGAGATAGCCAACGTCATCCGCGAGGCGAGCTTCTACGCATCGCGGGACAAGGTGCCCCTGGTGAACGAAGGCCATGTGAAACGGGCCATCGATGAACGCTTCCACCGATCGAGCCTCCTCATGGACAAGGTCAACGAGATGATCCGGCAGGGATCCATCATGATCGATGTGAGCGGGGAAAAGGTCGGGCAGGTCAACGGACTCTCCGTCATCGACCTGGGGGACATCATGTTCGGAAGGCCCAGCAGGATTACCGCCAGCATCGAGCCGGGGCGGGACGGCCTCATCGACATCGAACGGGAGGCGAGGCTCGGAGGCCCCATACACACCAAGGGGGTGATGATCCTGTCCGGGTATCTCGCCCAGACCTATGCACAGGACAAGCCCTTGAGTCTTTCCGCCAGGCTCGTGTTCGAGCAGAGCTATTCCGGGGTGGAGGGGGATTCCGCGTCGTCCACCGAGCTCTATGCCCTCCTGTCGGCTCTCTCGGGAAAGCCGATCCGGCAGGGCATCGCTGTGACCGGTTCGGTGAACCAGAAGGGCGAGGTGCAGGCCATCGGGGGCGTCAACGAGAAGATCGAGGGATTCTTCGAGGTCTGTAGGGTCATGGGGCTCACCGGATCGCAGGGGGTGATCATCCCGGAGAGCAACGTGCGCAACCTCATGCTCAAGGACGAGATCATCGACGCGGTCGAAAAGGGGAAGTTCCACATCTGGAGCGTCCGGTCCGTGGACGAGGGGATCGAGATCCTCACGGGGGCGAAGGCCGGAAAGAAGCTGAAGAGCGGCGTCTTCGAGAAGAACACGATCCACCACCTGGTGGACGGGAGGATCGCATCCCTGAGCGAAACGTGGGTCAGCTTCGGCGAGAACCACAAGAAGAAGGGCAGGGCCGTGAAGAAAAGGAAAACCAGGGGCACGTCCAGGGGGAAGGGGTGAGGCGTCCCAAGTTCTGAAGCCCTTGTGCCTGCGCGGGCATCTAAAGCTCAGGAAGGAGGTTGCAGGGTATGGATTTCAGAGAACTGATCGCGAAGAGGCGTTCCGTACGGGAGTTCAACGACAGGGCCGTGCCCCTGGAGCTGGTGAGGGAAATCATCGCAGACAGCATTCAGGCGCCGAATGCGCGCAATGCCCAGCCCTGGTCCTTCATCGTGGTGGCCGACAGCGGCATGATCAAGAGGCTGTCCGACGAGAGCAAGAAGAACATCCTCTGGGACATGGGGGACAATCCTGCGTCGCCGTATGTCATGTACAAGCCCATCCTGGAAAACGTCGATTTCAACGTTTTCTACAATGCGCCGTGCGTGGTCTATATTGCAGGTCCCAGGGACATCCGTTCCACCACCGTCGACTGCGCCCTCGCAGCGGCCTACTTCATGCTCTCGGCCGCGGACAGAGGGCTCGGCACCTGCTGGGTGGATCTCGGTTCTGCGATCAGGGACCCGATATTGAAGAACGAGCTCGGCCTGCCCAACGACCATGTGATCGTATCCACCCTGGCCCTGGGGTATCCGGTGAGGGTGCCGGTCACTCCTCCGAGGTCGGAGCCGAGGATCCTCAAGATCGTGAAGTAGGAAGGCGCATCAGCCGTGGGACTGCTTCAGGCGCCGGAGGCGCTCATCGGGCGGCAGGAGGCAGTTCCCCGTGCATTCGTCGTCGCACCTGCCGTCGCACGGCTCCACGTGGATGGTGACCGTGGAGTACGGCAGGCGTTCGGTTATCAGGCTGGTCAGTTCGTCCGTTATGCGGTGGGATTTTTTCACGTTCATGTCCGGGTCCACGAGCATGTGGAACTCGATGAACCTCATGTGGCCGGACTTGCGCGTCCTGAGCTTGTGATAGCCGTGCACCTCGGGCTTCTTGCTGGCGATGAGGTCCCGTATGATGGCTCTCTCCGACAAGGGAAGCGTGGTGTCCAGCAGGTCACGGGCGGACTGTACGGTAAGGCGCCAGGCCGCATGAACGATGAGGACCGCCACCCCCATGGCGGCCACGGGGTCGATCCAATGGACATGGAGGCCCGGTTTCAGCCGTTCGATGATCCATATGGCGAGCAGCCCGGCCATGACGCCGGCCGAGGTATAGACATCCGTCCTGAGATGCCAGGCATCCGCCTTGAGCGCGACCGAATCGGTCCTTTCTCCTACCTTGAAGAGCTGCCTGGAGACCATGATATTGAGCATGCAGGAGAACAGCATCACCCCCACGCCCCACCCCAGGGACTCCACGGGCCTCGGATGGATCAGCCGGGAAACGGACTCATAGATGATCCAGCCCGCCGCCATGAAGATGAGGAAGGCCTCAACGGTGCCGGATATGTTCTCGATCTTGCCGTGGCCGAAGGGATGGTCCCTGTCCGCCGGTTTGCCCGAGTTCCTGACCGAGAAGAAGGCGATGATGGAGGCCAGGAGATCCACCGCGGAATGGGCAGCCTCGGAGATGATGGAGACGGATCCCATGGCGATGCCTGCAGCCACCTTGATGAGGATAAGCACGGAGTTGGAAAGGACCGAGAGGCGTGCAACGGCGACCTTTTCTTTTTCGGCACGGGCCTTGTTCATCTGATGAAGTCCTGTAATGGGTGATGCTTGTCCTATAGCAAATTCTCTGCACCAGAGGCTAGTCCGATGTGAGGCGAGGACAGAATTGCATTGAATTATCGTTCCTGTTTTAGTAGGCAAGAGGCGGGGGGGCATGCGTTCGCATGGACATACCGCAAGGGAGGGACCGATGAAAGGCTCCAGGAAGACCATCCAGTTCGTTCTTCTGATAATCATTGTCGCCGCGGGTATCGGCGCCACGTTCTACTATCTCGAGTGGGGGAAGCCGGGTATCACCCTGGACAAACCCTTCGACACCGTGGGAAAGTCAAGGGATGTAACCATCACCCTGAGCGACAACCGGAGCGGTATACGGTCGTACAGCGTGGCCGTCGTTCAGGGCGGACAGAGCCGCATCGTGGCCGAAGAGGTGCTGCCTTCCAAGGGGAACCTCGAAAAGGTCCTGCCTTTGAAGATCGTGCCGAAGGATCTCCGGCTCAAAGACGGCGAGGCCGTCTTTTCGGTAAAGGTCACGGATTTCTCTCCCCTGAAGAATACGACGCTGTATGAGGCGAAGATCACCATCGATTCCATTCCGCCCCGTATCGCGTTGCTGAGCAGTGCCCATAACGTAAACCCGGGAGGCACATGCCTGGCCGTCTACCGCATATCCAAACCCGTCCTGTCCAGCGGGGTGAAGTGCGGTGATGCGTTCTTCCCCGGATATCTCGTGCAGGGAACAGGCAGGCCCTACTATGTGTGCTACTTCGCCGTTCCCAGGGATGTGAGCAGGACGACGGCCATGACGGTTACCGCGGCCGACAGGGCAGGCAACGAGGCCTCCACGGGCATTCCCTTCTATATCCGCAGCAATCGCCCGTTCCGCAAGGATACGGTCAATCTGGGCGACGCCTTTGTGCAGCAGAAGGCGGTGGAATTTCAGGAGCAGGAGTCGAGCCTGGCCGGAAAGACACCGACGGAGGTCTTCGCCTACGTGAACGGAACCCTGCGGGCGGCCAACGACGCGAAGATCCGGTCTGTCTGTGCGAAGACCGATGGGAAACGGCTTTGGCAGGGGACCTTTATCAGGATGAAGAACTCGGCACCCAAGGCCATGTTCGGGGACGAACGGACCTACCTCTATCAGGGCGTCTCCCTGGGGAACAGCGTCCACCTCGGGGTGGACCTGGCCTCCCTGGCTCAGTCGCCCGTGGAGGCGGCCAATGCCGGGACGGTCATCTTCGCCGACGTGCTCGGCATATATGGCAACTGCGTGATCATCGACCACGGGCAGGGGGTATCCAGCCTGTACGGACACCTGAGCTCCCTGGCCGTCAAGGAGGGTGACCAGGTGGCCCGGGGGCAGGTCATCGGCAACTCGGGCGCCACGGGGTTTGCCGGAGGCGACCACCTGCACTTCAGTGTCCTGGTGGGTGGGGTGTTCGTGGACCCCAAGGAATGGTGGGACCCCCACTGGATCAAGGACAACGTGGATAAAAAGCTCGCGATCGCCGGGACCCTCTGATTCTATCACGGATGATGCATCAGCATGCGCTGGTCAGGCCGCAGGTCAGGGTCTGGCCCGCACGGCTGCCGTCCCGGTAGATGGTGATCCCCTTGCACCGCAACTCGTGGGCAAGCAGGAAGATTTTCTCGACATCGTCCGGCGACACGCCGCGGGAGAAGTTGATGGTCTTGGACACGGCATTGTCGGTGTGTCTCTGAAAGGCTGCCTGGATCGCCACATGACGGGCGGGGGGGATCCTGGCGGCCGTGAGGAACAGGTCTTTCAGCCTCCGGGGAGCCGGGAAATCCTCCGGCAGGTATCCTGTCTTCTTCAGGACCTCTAGAAGCCTCTCGTTCAGGATGCCCTCGGATCTTGCCGCCTCCATGAACAGGGGGTCCGTCTCCCCGACCCCGATGTCACCGGGGATCATCCTCGTGGCATGGAGCGCATAGAGCGGCTCGATCCCCGAAGAGCATCCCGCGATGATGCTCAGCGTGCCGGTGGGGGCGATGGTGGTGACCGTGGCGTTGCGCATGGGTTTCCTGCCCTCGCGGTCGTAGGTGCTGTGGGGAAAATTCGGGAAGGATCCCCTTACGCGTGCCAGCTCACGGGATGCGGCATGACCCTGCTCCTGGATGAACCTCATGACGCTCTCCGCGGTCGACTCGCCCTGAGGGGAATCGTAGGGGATCCCGAGCCGGATGAGGAGATGGGCGAAACCCATGACCCCCAGGCCGATCTTGCGGTTTCCCCTGGCCATATGCCTGATCCGGGGCAGGGGGTACCGGTTCACCTCGATCACGTCGTCCAGAAACCGCACGGCAAGGCCGACCGTGGCGCCGAGCCGGTCCCAGTCGATCCCGGTTTTACCCTGCAGAGTCTTCACCATCAGCGAAAGGTTGATGGAGCCGAGGTTGCAGGCCTCGTAGGCGAGAAGGGGCTGCTCGCCGCAGGGATTGGTGGACTCGATGGTGCCGAGGTGAGGCGTGGGGTTGTGCCTGTTGATCTCGTCGAGGAACAGGATGCCCGGTTCTCCGTTTTCCCACGCGCACCGGGCCATGAGGCCGAAGAGCTCACGGGCGCTGACGGATCTGACCACGGTGCGGCTCCGGGGACTCACCAGGTCGAAGACCCGGTCCTCTCTGACGGCAGCCATGAACAGGTCGGTCACCCCCACGGAGAGGTTGAAGCTGCCGAGGCGGTGCAGGTCCCGCTTCACCGAGATGAACTCCTCTATGTCGGGATGATCGACCCTGAGCACGCCCATGTTGGCACCCCGGCGTGTCCCGCCCTGCTTGATGATGTCCGTGGCCTTGTTAAAGACCTCCATGAAGGACACGGGACCGCTGGCCACCCCTCTGGTGCTCAGGACCATGTCGTTCTTGGGCCTCAGGTGGCTGAAGGAAAACCCGGTGCCGCCGCCGCTCTGGTGGATGATGGCCGTGTTCTTGACCGCATCGAAGATGGACTCCAGGGAATCCTCAACGGGAAGGACGAAGCAGGCGGCGAGCTGGCCGAGATCCCTGCCGGCATTCATGAGGGTGGGGGAGTTGGGAAGGAACTCGAGGGCGGAGAGGACACGGTGGAACTCGGATGCCATGGCGTCCACATCCCCGCTGCCGCCGAAGACCTTTTCCGCCCCGGCTACATGGGAAGCGACCCTGCGGAACATCTCGTCGGGCGTCTCAATGACCGTGCCGTGATCGTCCTTCTTCAGATACCGGGACATGAGGATGCGCCGGGCGTTTTCCGAGAATTCCGGCATCATGCGTCCTGCACCTCCGCAAAGAGGGATACCCTTCACAAGGAATAGTACCAGCAGGACAGGGCCTCCACAAGCGATTTCCGTAGAATGGGTCCCGGATGAGGGTCGACCGTCACGGGGCTCCGAGGAAATCCGCCGTCACGGCGCAGAGGACCTTCAGCCCGATATCCAGGGCACGCTCGTCGATGTCGAACCGGGGATTGTGATGGGGCGTGTTCACCGCTGCATCGTCGACGCCGGCTCCCACGAAGAAGTAGCAGCCCGGGACCTTCTGAAGGAAGAAGGACATGTCCTCGCTGGCCATGGAGGGCGGCAGGTCGATGGCGTTGCCGGCCCCCACGACACCTCCGGCGGCCCGGAAGACCAGGTCCGTCATGGACGGGTCGTTCGCCGTGGTGGGGTACCCTTCTTCATACACGAGCTCGAAATCGCCGCCTCTGGGAAGGATGTGATCACGGAGAAAACCCTCCATGAGGATCCTGATGGAGGAGTGGGCCTCTTCGTCCAGGCATCTGACCGTACCCTCGAGCTCCACCAGGTCGGCCACGATGTTGTGGGCCGTGCCGCCGCGGATGGTGCCGATGTTGACAAGGATGCGGCTTCCTTCCGGCAGGCCGTTGACGACATGGGCTTGAAGGCCGTTGACGACCCCGGCGCTCAGGGCGATGGCGTCCACCGACCCGTCAGACATGGCCGAGTGGCCTCCGCGACCACGGATGCGGATCGTGAACGTGTCCATGGACGCCATGAATGGCCCCCGACGCGTACCGACGTATCCGTAGGGGAGCAGGCTGATGAGGTGCAGGCCGAAGGCGGCATCAGGCTTCACATCGTCGAGCAGGCCCTCTTTGATCATGACCCTGGCGCCTCCGAGGTTCTCCTCGGCGGGCTGGAACACGAACATGATCCGGCCCCTCAGGGAAGACCTGAGCGAAGAGAAGAGCTTCGCCGCACCCAGGAGGATTGCCATGTGACCGTCATGGCCGCAGGCGTGCATGACGCCCGGGACGGTGGAGCGGTACTCTGTTTCGTTGAGCTCCTGGACGGGCAGTGCATCCATATCGGCCCTGAGCATGACGGTCCTGCCCGGCAGGTCACCCTTCAGGAGACCCGCCACGCCGGTGACCGCCAGGCCCGTCTTCACCTCCAGGCCCAGGCCGGCAAGGTGGCCGGCGATGACCGACGAGGTCCTCCTCTCCTCGAACCCCAGCTCGGGGTGGGCATGAAAATCCCTGCGCAGCCCGATCACTTCGTCCCTGAGCGACCGGGCGATCCCGTCAATGGTTGAGAGTGGTATCGTGGTCATGTCGCCGTGCCCTTTCCATCGGTGGTACGGTAGTATACCCCGAAACGGACAGGGGCGGAAAATGAAATCTCCGGCTTCAGGACTTCTTGGTCCCCGTGCACACGGACGAGACCTCGGCGCCCGGGCATCCCCGGCCGAGCGTCACGACGTCCAGCTGCCACGGGCACGCCTCGATGACGTCTCCGCCGCCGTCGACAGGCAAAGAGGGTGTGCGGGAGGCGGGTAATGTCACACGTGCAGGGTCACCGGCCCGTCCGAGCAGTACGGCCAGGAGGATCATGACCGCAATGAAGGCCGCCATCGTCATACGCCATGCGTGCATACGTTCGAACTCCTTTCCTTTCAGCATGCCGGGATGCTATCATGACAACGTTCCATAAGGCGGAACGACACATACGGGATGGAGATTTTCATTGCCTGAAAAATTGAGCCCTTACGCGACATATGGCGAAAAGATCATAAAACTCTTCGCCAAACTCCTCTTCTCCGGACAGAGCTACTCCCTCACCGACCTGAGCCGCATGCTGGGGTGCTCCAAGCAGACCGTGCTCAGGCTCATGGACGATATCCGCAGGTCCTACGGGGTGGAGATCGAGGAGACCGTGCAGGAGAGGAACAAGTACTACCGGCTCAAACGCCCGGGAAGGGTGCCGCCCGCCCTGGCTCTGACCGGAGGAGAGATGAGCGTGCTGCTCATGTGCCAGGCCTTTGCCAGACACCTGCTGGGCGATTCCCTCTTCGAAGAGGCGGCCACGGCCCTGGAGAAGAACCGGGCCCTCGCTTCCGCACCCAGGCCGGACGGCCACCGGCACTTCACGTCCTTCAGGCCCGGGAGCATCGACTATACGCCCCACGAGGGGGCCATCAGGACGCTGCTGGAGGCCATGGAGTCGGGGAGGATCTGCACGGTCGACTACCGCTCACTGCTCTCATCCAGGTCCAAGAGGTTCCTCGTGATGCCCCTGAAGATCTTTTCCCACAACGATACCGTCTACCTGAGCGCCAGGTATGCCGGGAAACCCGGACAAGCACCCTCCGGCCGCGACTATGATCCCCTGCTGGCCGTGCACAGGCTCAGGAGAGTGGAGATGACGGACCAGGCCTTCGAGTACCCGAAGGACTTTGACTTCGAAAAGATCTACAACCGCAACTTCGGCATCATCAAAGGCGATGCGTTCGACGTGGAGGTGGAATTCACCGGGCTCTCGGCACGGTATGTGGCGGAGCGCATGTGGAGCCCGGACCAGCGGATCAGCCGCCCGGACCCGACGACCGTCAGGCTTTCCTTCAGCACCTCGTCCGAGCGGGAGCTCCTCTCGTGGGTGCTCTCCTTCGGCGACGAGGCAAGGATCGTCAGGCCGGAGCGCATGGTCGTCCGGTTCATGGAGACACTGCGGCGCATGCAGGAGCTCTATCCGGATCCCATTGACGGGTGATGACGGGATACGGGGGTTACCCGGACGCGAGAAAATCGCAGATAAGGGACAGGACCTTTCCGGGCATTTCCTCGTGGGGGGAATGGCCGCAACCTTCCAGGATCTCCACCCTCAGGCCCTGCATCTTCTCCTGGAACCTACCGGTCAGGGAGACGTCCAGGTACCGGTCCCGGGCGCCCCAGACGAGCATGGTTTCATGCATGAGGGAAGGCAATCCTCGGCTTACCTCTTTCCATGAGAGGTTCCGGGAAAGCGTCAGCTGAACCCTGCGGTTGGAAGGAACGCGCAACGGCAGGAAGACCTCCGTGACCATGTCTTCATCCACCAGGGAGGTGTCATGAAAAGACCTCATGAGCCTGCGCCGCACCATGCCCCGCGTGAGGAATTTCAGGAACACCTCTCCCAGGACAGGTACTTTCAGGAGCTCCCATTCGAGGACATCGGGCACGTCGAGCCCGCTGGAATCGATGAGCACGATCCTGTCCACCATGTCCGGAAACGCCATCGCAAAGGCCAGCACCCAGCCGCCGCCCCAGGAGTGTCCGACAAAGGATGCCTTTTCCATGCCAAGACCCGCCATGAGTTCCTTCAGGACGGCGACCATGTCCCGTATGCCCATGGGGCTCCTGCTGTCGCGGATGAGCGTGTATCCGTATCCAGGCATGTCGGGGGCACACGTCATGAAGGACCGTGAAAGAGGCGTGATGATATGCCGGAAGGAATAGAGCCACATGCCGCCTCCGTGGACGAGGATCAAGGGTTTTCCCGAACCGGCGAGGAGGTAGTGGAGGACATGGGAATCGGTCTCGAGGTGCAAGGTGGCATGGGACCTGAGGAATGGCGATCTTTCCATGAGGCTCTTCATGGCAGTGTCCATACATGACATAATACGTGAACCTCGGGATTATCCAAGTTCATTTTGAGGTAAGGGCTTGACAGTGGAGATGAAGACAGTAATACATAGTAATACCTATCATGCGTGCAGGGAGATCAGCCATGAAGAAGCAGGGGATCATCACGTTCAAGGTGGATGATGGGCTATTCGAGGTCATCAGGGACATACCGAACCGTTCGGAGTTTATCAGGAACGCCATCCTGACGGCACTGGGTAATATCTGCCCGCTGTGCAACGGCACGGGCATCCTTACGCCGAACCAGAAGACCCATTGGGATGAGTTCTCTTCAGACCATGTGGTGGAGACATGCCGGGAATGCAGCGAGCGCCACATCGTCTGCATGTGCGGCAGGTAGGAGGCCGACGAGAGGACGGGAGACGGAATATTATGAATATGCATGACTCAGAGCGGAAAAGCGTCCTGCCGAAGGTCCTTGGCCTGATCGGTATGACGGTCCTGTGGTGTCTGGCGTTCCTTCCCGTCCAGGGTTCCTGTGCAGAGGCAGCGGCCGGGAAGATCGGGGTCTTTGTCAGCGTGCTTCCGCAGGCATATTTCGCCGAGAGGGTCGGCGGAGACCGTGTGGAGGTGAACGTCCTGGTGGGGCCCGGCCAGTCGCCGCACACCTTTGAGCCCACACCCAAGCAGATGGCGCGCCTCGGCAGTGCCGCGCTCTTCTTCAGGGTCGGAGTGCCCTTCGAGAACTCCCTGGTTCCGAAGATCGCACGGTCGTTTCCAGCGCTGAAGATCGTGGACACCAGCAAGGGCGTCAAGCTCCTTGCCCTCGCGCACCATGAGGACCATGACCAGGGGGAGGAAGGAGACCATGGGCATGAGGAGGGCGCCCCGGACCCCCATATCTGGCTCGATCCGGCGAGGGTCAAGATACAGGCAAGGAACATGTGCGAAGCCCTGGTTTCCATCGATCCCGCGAACGCCCCGTATTACCGGGCGAACCTCGTCGCCTTCACGGCGGATCTGGATCGTCTCGATGCACGGCTCAGGAGGATCCTGGCCCCTGTCAAGGGTTCAAAGATCTATGTGTTCCACCCCGCCTTCGGTTATCTCGCAGATGCCTACGGCTTCATCCAGGTGCCCGTGGAGATCGAGGGCAAGGAACCCGGTGCGAAAGAACTGGCGAAACTCATCAGTCAGGCAAAGGCCGACGGTGTGAAGGTCATCTTCGTTCAGCCCCAGTTCTCCGCAAAGAATGCCAGGGCCGTCGCCAGGGAGATCGGGGGGGCTGTGGTTCCCATAGACCCGTTGCCCAAGGACTTCATAACCGAGATGGAGAGTACGGCGCGGGCCATAGAGTCTTCAACCCTGAAAAAATAGCGGCAAGGACCTTTCATGCAGAGAATGGAGCCAGGGGGGATGGATGAACGGATATAAGGACCGGGCAGTGGAGTTCCAGGGGGTCTCCTTTGCCTATGACGGCACCATGGCCCTCGAAGATGTGACCTTCACCATCGACCGGGGGGATTTCCTCTCCATCGTGGGACCCAACGGAGGCGGGAAGAGCACCATCCTCAAGCTCATCCTCGGGTTGATCAGGCCGAAGTCCGGCAAGGTCACGGTCTTCGGGGACAGCCCTGAGAGGGCCAGGACACGCATCGGCTATATGCCCCAGAACACGACGCTTGACCCTCTCTTCCCGGTCAGTGTCAAGGACGTGGTCCTCATGGGAAGGCTCGGAACCGGATTCATGGACGGGTTCTACTCGCACGCCGACCGCATCAGGGCTGAGAAGGCCCTGGACATGGTGGGGATGAAGGGTTTCATGAAGCGCCCGTTCTCGGCGCTTTCCGGGGGACAGTCGCAGCGGGTCCTGCTGGCACGGGCTCTGGCGACCGAGCCGGAGCTCCTTATCCTGGACGAACCGACGTCGAACATCGACACGGCCATTGAAAGCGAGCTCTATGACCTCCTCAGGAGGCTCAACGAATCCATGACCATCGTGCTCGTGACCCATGATCTCGGGTTCGTATCGAAGCACGTGAAGAACGTCGCGTGCGTGAACAGAAGGCTCGTCTCCCACCCGACATGCGATATATCGGGGGAGGTGATCAGCGCCATCTACGGGAGCGACATGCAGATGATCAGGCACGACACGATATCCGGCCGGGGGCACGGACATGGCTGAGTTCCTGGCCGACCTCCCCAGGTATGCGTTCCTCCAGTACGCCCTTCTCGCCGGGGTGCTCGCGAGCATCGCCTGCGGCATCGTCGGCACCTATGTGGTGACCAGGCGCATAACCTCGGTGGCAGGCGCCATCGCACACAGCATCCTCGGCGGGATGGGCGCGGCCAGATACTGCCAGGTGGTCCTCGGCTGGTCGTGGTTCGATCCCCTCATCGGGGCGGTCCTCTCCGCCATCGCGGCGGCCGTGGTCATCGCCATGGTCAGGATCACGGCGAGGCAGCGCGAGGACACCGTGATCGCCTCCGTCTGGGCCATCGGCATGGCGATCGGGCTCCTCTTCATCTTCAGGACGCCGGGTTACAACGAAGACCTCATGAGCTACCTCTTCGGCAGCATCCTCATGGTGACGCCGGACGACCTCAGGCTGATGGGGGGGCTGGACGTCCTCGTTGCCGTCGTGGCGCTGCTGTTCTACAACAAGTTCCTTGCGGTGTGTTTCGACGAGGAGTTCGCCCGCATCAGGGGGGTGAGGGTGGAGGCCTACCACATCCTGCTGCTCTGCCTCACCGCGCTCACCGTGGTCCTTCTCGTCACGGTCGTCGGTATCGTCATGGTGATCGCGCTGCTCACGCTTCCTGCGGCCGCGGCCTCCCACTTCTCCCGGAAGCTCTGGCACATGATGGTCCTTTCAACCCTTTTCACCGTGCTCTTCACCACTGCGGGCATGGCTTTGAGTTATGGACCCGACCTGCCGGCCGGTGCGACCATCATCATCATCGCGGGTGCGGCGTACATACTGGTCGTCTTCTTCCACCAGGCCTTTTACAGGGCCATCAGGGCGGAGAGGGGATGAGCATTCCTCCGGGAATCCGCCTGTGGGACGCTAAAGGTTCCCGACGTTACCTGCGGGAGAAGATGATCATCCTTTACCCACCAGGGGGAGCACCTTGTCGATCCTGAAGGTCACCAGGAACTTGTTCTCCTTGTAATATTCGTCATGGGGGATGTAATGGCGACTCCTCCGGAGCGTATTGATGACCTCGACGTTCTCCTCCTCCCGTATCATGGTGAGGTAGAGCCTCCTGCCGGTATAGTGTTCCCCGTCTTCCATGAACAGGTAGACCGCATGGGGATTTTTCGTGAGATTCTCATGGGAGAGGCGCTCCGCCATGATGAATGCAACGGTGTCGTCATCCATGAAATGAGGCCTGGCATAGACCGCGGCGTTGACCGGACCGGCAGGGTCCGAGGTGGCCAGAATCCCCTTCCCCCTGGCATGCTCGAAATATTCGGATAATTTCATCACTGTCCTCCCCGAGGTTCTTTTTCCCTCTTATAGGGTCGTTGCCCGGGAAGTCAAAGGAGAGGAACCGCAGTGGATGAAAATCCAGCAGGCCCACGGTGAAGATAAAAAAATAGGATGGCGGTTAGGGCATAGGACGCGCCATCCCTTAAGAGGAGGTTAAAATCTGTGTCGGTGTGTTCTTATTATTTTTGATGCAATTGTGATCAAAAGGATGCATTACCCGGAAATTTACCCTTAGGCTACAGTAATGCACGAAATATTGCTATTTATGCAACATCAAACACATTTAACAACTCCAGAATCCTGCCCCATCAGCGTGTTGCATTCACGGGCACCGTTCCGTATGATGAAATCCATGGGATTTTCAGGTTGATCATCACCGTTTGCGGGAAGAAATTGGCTGGACTTGAGCGTACCGGTAGGTACAATAGGGCGGCAGGGTTGATTGAAATCTTTTTTCATGCGCGGGGAGCCATGAGAAGAATCATTCCATCGGTGTTTTCAGCAGCATTCATCCTGATGGCCATGACGGTGTGCACCCTGTTCGACCGTGGCGGATCCGTCCATGCGGAAGACGCGGCAGGCCAAGGGGAACAGCCCGCGATGACGGGGGGGTGCCGGGAGTGTCATGCGAAATTCTACTCTTCATGGTCCGTTTCATCCCATGGTCTTTCCCTCCAGTCGTGCACGAAGGAATTCGCACGAAGGAACCTGGTCCCGCAGGAGGTCGTGATCTCCGTAGGCGGGGTCGGATACCTTGCGGATTTCAGCAGGGAGCCCGGGATCATGCGGAAAACAGGCACGTGGCCATGGGAAAACAAGGAGTACCGGATAACCCATGCCCTGGGGGGGAGGGGTGTATACTATTTCTTCACCCCCGCCCGGAAGGGCGGCCTGATGACGCTCCCCCTCGCCTATGATGTGCGGGAAAAGGCATGGAAGGACGCGGCCGCGACGGGGACAGTGCACGCCCGTGTGGAAAAGGGCCCATGGGAAGACACTGCATTGACCTTCGATACCGCGTGTTACGGATGCCACGTGGATTCGCTTGCCACGAATTACGACTTCAAGACGGACTCCTACCATACCGTACCCCCTGAGCCGGGCATACGGTGCGAAGCGTGCCACGGGCCCGTGGAACAGCATGCCGCGGTCATGAAGGGCATCTCCGGCGGGGCGGTCCCGGCGGACCTCAGGATCATCAGGGTCGGGGGAGACCCGGAAGGTCGGCTCAATACCTCATGTGCGCCATGCCATGCGAAGATGAGTCCGATCACGAATGAATACAGACCCGGGGAGCCCTTTTTCGACCACTTCAACCTCGTTGCCCTTGAAAACCCAGGGTACTTCCCGGACGGCAGGGATACCGGCGGGAACCATACCTACACATCGTGGCTCATGAACCCGTGCGCCGGCTCCGGGAAGCTCGACTGCCTCCACTGCCATACCCCGGGAGGAGGAAGCCGGATCGATGACAAGACCCCGGCCAACAGCCTCTGCCTGCCCTGTCATGGGGAGATCGTCTCCGATCCCGATGCCCATACGCACCATGGATCCCTTTCCAAGGGCAGCATGTGCATATCCTGCCACATGCCCGGGACCGGCGAGGGTCCCGCCCGGCATGCCGATCATTCGTTCCTCCCGCCCTCGCCAGCGTCATCCAGGGCATTCGGGTCACCGGACGCCTGCACCATGTGCCACAAGGATAAGGATGATGCATGGGCCGACCAGTGGGTGAGGAAGTGGTTTCCGGACGATTACCAGGCCCCCGTGCTGAAGCGGGCCGGGCTCGTTCGCGCAGCACGGGACAAGGACTGGTCGCAGATCGGCGCCATCCTCTCGTACATCGGATCGGATGATCGCGACGAGGTTTCCGCGGCTTCCCTCATACGGTTGATCGGGGACTGCCCTGATCCGGCCAGGGTGCCTGCCCTGAGGGCGGCCCTCAAGGACCGGTCACCCCTTGTCCGCTCGTCCGCGGCAGAGGGGCTCGGCGGAGTTCTGTCACCCGAGGTCATCCAGGGACTGCTCGATGCGACCGGAGATCCGGTGCGCCTCGTGCGCGTCAAGGCGGCATCGGCCCTGATGCAGCACGGGAAGGTCGCTCTTCCCGAGGGATATGCCAGGGATCTGGGCAAGGCAACCGGGGAATACCTCGCGTCCATGATGGTGCGCCAGGACCATTGGACCTCCCATCATGCCATGGGCAATTACTTCCTCGAACAGGGCGATGCAAAGAACGCCCTCATGGCCTACATGGCGGCATCCAAGCTCGACCCCCGTGCAGTGCCCCCCCACGTGAGCGCCTCCATTGCCCTGGCGAAGCTGGGGAACCTGAACAAGGCCGAAGAGGAGTTGAACACCGCGCTGCGTATCGATCCGAAGAACGCCCTGGCCCTCTACAACATGGGCCTGCTGAAGAACGAGCAGGGCAAATCCGAGGAGGCGATAACCTGCCTGAAGGAAGCCCTGAAGGTTGATCCGACCATGGCACCGGCGGCTTTCAACCTGGGCGTCATCCTGTCTGCGGACCGTGTGAAGGAAGCCATAACCTGGTCGAGACGGGCGTACGAGCTGCGGCCGGATGCGAAATACGGCTACACCCTGGCCTATTTCCTCAAGCAGGGCGGCGACTGGAACGAGGGTATCGACGTGCTCAGGCAGGTCATAGGGAGGTACCCTCTCTACGCCGATGCCTACCTGCTCCTGGGCGAGATCTTTGAGAGGAAAGGCAAGATAATGGATGCCGAGGAGGTTTATCATCAGGGGATGTCCGTAGAGGGTATGCCCGATTTTGAAATAAACAGGATCGAGAAGAGGCTGAAGAACATACGCTGACAACAGCGTTATGCGACCTCCTCTCCATCCGGAAGGCAGGAGAACTGGATGCTCACCTGGCCAAAGAATCCGCGCATCTATGAAATCAACGCACTGGTCTGGATTCGGGAGCTGAGCCTGGCCTGCGGGTATGACGTGACCCTGGCCACGGTGCCGAGAGAGGCATGGAATGCGGTGGCGGATCTCGGCATGGATGCGGTCTGGCTCATGGGGGTGTGGGAGAGGAGCCCTGCCGGGAGGTCCATGGCCCTGGGTCACCCCGGCCTCAGGACTGAATTCATGCAGACCCTCGGGGACTTCCGGGAAGATGATGTCCTCGGCTCACCCTACTGCGTGCGCAGGTACGAGGTCGACGAACGACTCGGCGGGCGCAAAGGCCTTGCGGCCGCCCGGAAGGAGCTTGCCAAGAGGGGCATGCTCCTCATGCTCGATTACGTGCCCAACCATGTGGCCTCCGACCACCCCTGGGTCACCGAACACCCGGAGTTCTTCTTCAGGGCCACGGAACAGGAAAGGATGGAAGACCCGGCGCAGTTTGCAGACCTGGGCGGGCGGATATTCGCCCTCGGGAGGGACCCCTACTTCCCGGCCTGGACGGATGTCCTCCAGCTCAATGCATTCCATGAGGGCATGCGGGGTGCCTCCATCGATGTCCTCAAGGATATCGCCTCGCAGTGCGATGGTATCCGCTGCGACATGGCCATGCTTCTCATGAACGACGTGTTTGAAAGGACATGGATCGAGTTCGCCGGCGCGCCGCCGGAGGACGAGTTCTGGGAAGTGGTCATACCGGCGGTGAAAAGAAAGTTCCCGGACCTGCTCTTCATGGCCGAGGCCTACTGGGACCTCGAGTGGAGCCTCATGCAGCAGGGTTTCGACTGCTGTTACGATAAGCGGCTCTATGACCGGCTCGTCCGGGGAAACGCCGAGGGCGTGAGGCTCCACCTTGGCGCGGACGCCGCTTTTCAGGAGAGGCTTGTCCGTTTCCTGGAGAATCACGACGAGCAGCGGGCATCCGCGGCCTTTGATGAAAAAAGGCTGAAGGCGGCTGCAGTCGCAGTGGCTACCCTTCCCGGCATCCGGCTTTTCCATGAAGGTCAGATCGAAGGAAGGATGGTGAGATTGCCTGTCCAGCTGATACGCCGACCTCACGAGGAGCCGAACGAGGGTCTCAGGGGATTCTATGGAAGACTGCTTTCTGCAACCAGGTGGGACCTGATGACCCAGGGGACCTGGAAGCTCTGCACCATTTCAGGGTGGCCGGACAATGCCACATGCAGGAACATCATCGCATGGAGCTGGCGGAAGGACGACCAGCGCTGCCTGGTCGTCATAAACCTATCGGACAGGCAGTCACAGGGTCTTGTGGTCCTGCCCCACCTCGATCTTGCCGGTGCGTCATGGAGCCTTGTGGACCTCATGAGCGGAGCGGTCTTCCAGCGCCCGGGGGATGATCTCGTCCTGTCGGGCCTGTACGTCGATCTGTGGCCATGGGGATACCACGTGCTGAGGTTCGAGAGTCCACAGGCGGCGCATGGAACTCAATGAGAGAGGAAGATCCGCATGCCTGACAGGAGCGGTCCGGGGTGAAGGCCGAAGGCCCCGGAGGCCTCCGCGACAGGCGTGAAGCCGCACCGGGAACAGACGACCTCGCTGCGGTTCCTCACATAACAGCCCACGGCCATGCTGCCGTCCGGATTGATATTGGCAAGCAGGCGCTCCCTGCATGTCCAGGTGTTGTCGATCATCGCCTTGAGGCCCCAGGCGGAGTTCAGGACGGGATAGCCGGCCTTCTTGAGGGAAAGGGCGGCGGTCAGCGCCTCCCTGCGGTCCGGTGGCGACAGGGCAAGGTCGTCCTCCCCCTGGTTGTAGGGATAGAAGATCTGGACCGTGACGCCTCTGACCGACGGGATGGCCGAAACGCTCCGCACCACCATGGGAAGCTCTCGCCAGTTGCGCCGGTTGAGCGTCATATGGACAAAGAGTCTCGGGTGGTTAGAGGACCGGAGGTTCTCCATCACCCTGTCGTATGACCCGCTCCTGAGTTCGTCATGGGTCTTTCCGGCACCGTCGACGCTGACCCAGAGGATATCCGTGGGCACATCCAGGCCCACGGTCCCGTTGGTGGTGGCGGCCACGCAGGAGAACAGATGCCGGGCATAAAGTGCGAGCTCGGAGAATGAATGCCCGCCGTCGTTCCAGAGCAGGGGCTCGCCTCCCTCGAAGACCACGATGGGGCAGCCGGCTTCAGCCAGCGCATCGAGGGATCTGAGGGCAACATCCCACGACATGTGCGACCCCGGCTTCCCTGCAAGGAGGTGGAACGGGCAGGCCCTGCATGCGAGGTTGCAGCGGTACGTGAGCTTGACGCTGGCGATGAGCGGGACATCCCTGCCCAGCATGCGCGATTTCAGGAAGAATCCGGCGATGTGGGCGAGCTTCCTCATGGGTCCGGGACCGCTGTAGGCTGCGACTCGCGGATCCAGCGGCGGTATGAGGCTGTCCTGGAAAGGGCGAACACGGCACGGTCGGGGGCGGAATAGGACATGATGCCGTGGGCGTCGAGGAAATCCACCGGATTGTTCTCGAAGCGGAGGTCGAACGACATGATGTCGATGACCGGCACGATGGGTCTCCGGTACTTCCCGACGAGCTCGACGACCAGCTCGAAGAGCTTCCGCTCTTCGAGGATCATCATGTCGGCGGCGTCCTTCACCGCTTCGACGGGGATGGTTTCGGATCGCATCCAGCCCTTGGCGCGCAGCGACAGGTAACCCAGTCCCATGAGCAGAACGGCATCGGCGCAGTCGTGTTCCATGAGCTCGGTGATGGTGTCCGTAATGGCGCTGACCCGCGACGGTGCGACCAGGTCGATGGGATTTCCCCTGCTCCAGTAGGGGGGGAGGATCCTGTCGAGGGTCTCCACCAGGGATGCATCCAGCGGCTCGATGGCGAGACCGCCTGCTATGCACGCGTCCGTTGCGAGCACCCCCCAGCCTCCGCCCAGGGTTATGACGGCCACCCGGTTGCCCTGCATCCTCGGCTGCATGAGCATGCCCGCCACGTCCACCATCTCGTCCATGGTGTCCACCTGGATGATGCCCGCCTGGCGGCACATGGAGCAGAAGATCTCGTCGTTGCCCGCCAGGGCTCCGGTGTGGGACATGGCGGCTGCGGCACCCCTGCCGGTCCTGCCGCCCTTGATGAGGACGATGGGTTTGAGTGGGGATATCCTCCGGGCGGACTCGAAGAAACGCCGGGGCTGTCTCAGCCCTTCGACGTAGAGACAGATGATCCTCGTCTTGTCGTCATACTCCAGATATTCGAGGAAATCCTCCAGGGTGAGGTCGGCCTCGTTGCCGGAGCTGATGAGCCTGCTGATACCCATGCCCCGGCGCAGGAACCGGTAAGAGATGGACGAACCGAGGTTGCCGCTCTGGACGGCCAGGGCTACACCTCCCGGCTGCAGGGGCATGGAACCCATGAGTGCATGCATGATGGACGGGTAGGCGCTGAACACGCCCATGGTGTTGGGTCCCACTATGCGCATGCCCCCTGCACGGGCGGCCTCGACGACCTGCCGTTCGAGAAGGGCGCCGGCTTCCCCCGTTTCGGAAAATCCGGCCGTGATGACGATGCCCACCGGTATCTTCCTGGCGGCACACTCTTTCACCGTGTCCAGCACAAGGGAATCAGCCACCACGATGACGGCAAGGTCGACGGGATCGGCAATCTCGTCCAGGGACGAGTACATCTTCCTGCCGAACCACTGCCCCCCCCTGGGGTTGACCGGGAAGACCTCCCCGGAGAATCCGCGCTTCACGATGTGGTGGAGGATGTTGAACCCCCACTTGAAGACATTGGAGGAAGCTCCGATGAAGGCGATGTTTCTGGGCTCGAAGAGGCCTTTCAGGCTGTTGACGCCCGCCATGGATGTCTTAGTATTTCCCGGGAAAGTCGGGTTTCCTCTTTTCCTTCTGGGCACGTACGCCCTCGCGGGCGTCCTGGCTGGAAAAGATGGGCATGCCGATCTCCACCTCGCGGGTGAAGAGCTCCCCGAGCTCTCTCTTGCGCATTTCCCGGTTGAAGCGGATGATGCCCTGGGTGGCAAGCGGTCCGTTTGATGCGATCTTTTCCGCAAGGTCCATGGTGGTGTCCATGAGCTTGTCCCTCGGGACCACACGGTTGAGAAAACCCCACTCATACATGGTCTTTGCATCAAAATTGCCTGCCGTGAGGAGTATCTCCAGGGCCCGGCAGGTCCCGACATGCCTGGGCAGGAAGATGTTGCCTCCGCCGGTGGGCATGATGCCGAGGCTCGCCTCGCGCATCTGGAAGACCGCATCCTCGGAAGCGACCCTGAGGTCGGCGCCCATGACCATCTCGAAGCCGCCCGTAAGGCAGTATCCGTGAATGGCGGCGATGACCGGCTTGTTCACGAAGCTGATCTTGAGCATGGCCTCGCCCACGCCGCAGCCGTCCCACCCGCAGGCGACCCATTTCTCGGCTTCGTTCTCGGGCTCCCTGGCGCCGGTGAGGATGGGGATGGCGGTCTTGAGGTCCATTCCCGCGCAGAAGATGCCGGGCAGGGCGGAATAGAGCACCGCCACCCGGATGGTGCTGTCTTCGTTGATGTCGATCCAGGCCTTGTGAAGTTCGAGCAGGATGCCCGGATCGAGGGCGTTGAGCTGTTGGGGCCGGTTCAGGCCGATCTTGGCGATGTGTCCGATTTTTTCATAGATGATACTCATGAGTCCTCCCTTCTCGTGAACGGACCAACATGTAAGGTGTAACGGGCCTGCGGACATTTGTCAACATCATGACAGGGCACGGCGGGTGATCGAGGAGACAAAAAGAAGGGGGTTATATTGCTTCCTGCAAAACAATCTTTATATTATTTCGATAGAAAGGGCTTTCAAAGCCCGATGGATACGATGGAATGCGCAGTAGAATTCGAATCGGGTGAAGGGGGTGCGCCATGGCGGAGCGCGAGTACCATGTGATCGATCTCGTAGGCACCAGCCATGAATCATGGGAGAAGGCCGCAACCGCGGCGATTCAAACAGCGGTCGGGGTCATCAGGGACACACGCATCGCCAAGATTCTCAAGATGGATATGCACATCGACGGGAAAGGCAAGCTCGTCTACCGGGTGAAAATGAGGATATCATTCAGGTACCATATGATCTTTTCCCTTACACCAAAATTTCATAAACATTCTGAGCACTGGTAGGCACAGGATTTTCAGGCCCCAAAGGGGAGGATGAAAGGAGATCGTCATGGCAGAGAGCGTCTACAAGGTGATCGAGATCATCGGAACCAGTACGGAGTCATGGGAGAAGGCGGCTGAGGCGGCCGTGAAGACGGCCTCAAAGTCACTGAAGGACCTTCGTATCGCAGAGGTCGTCGAGCTGGACCTCCAGATCGAAAACGGCAAGGTGACGAGCTATCGCACCAAGTTGAGCCTCTCGTTCAAGTATCAGGGCAAGGAGCTCTAAGAGACACTCTCGAACGTCACGGCTCGTCCGGGTGCGGCACTGCAGCGAAGGCTACTTGCACTCGTATCCCACCAGCACCGTCGTGCCGTCGGGCCCCACGATCACACCCCTCCCGCTGAAGTACACGATCACGCCAGGCTCCCAGGCCAGGTCGAGGGGATAGTCGGGGTCATCGCAGGCGGCCTTGTAACCCCTTCCGATATCGCTCGGCGCTACGCCTATGTACGACTTGTCGAGGTACCAGCTTGTCCTGTGCAGGGGATCAGCGGCATCACCCATCTTCAGCCATGAGGGGACCTCTTCCCTCGCGAGGTCCGGGTCGGCACAGCGGATCGACCGGAGCTTTGAACGCACTTTCTTGGCATAGACGCCCTTCGGATACTTCAGCAGGTAGGTGGAGAAACCCGTGGAGGTCCCCAGATCCAGTGCCTTCTGATATCGCATGGGCTCCACCTTTTTCAGGGCCTGCGCGGTGAATTCGCTTTCAGGATGCTTCCTCAAGAATTCGTCATAGGCCTCTATCGTATTGATGGACGTGGCCATATCCCAATCGATGTGAACGGTCGAGCATCCTGAGATGCCCAGAAAAGAGACGAACATGATGCACAAACAGATGCTCTTCATGACAATACCTTCCCTGTAACAATGCTCCGCTTGCAGCCCGAGGCCGACATGGGGCGGCAAACGGCCGAGTGCAAGAAACTTATATAATGATACCATACTTATTGCGGGACACCAAGGGTTGCATTGCAGGGGTCGACCGTGCAGGAAAATGTCTCCGGAGCGGGTGTCAGCCCTGGAGAACACCGATCCTTGCAAGCATGTCGGATACCGAGGAGAGGACGGGGCTGGCGTCCGGGAGTTCCAGGAGTGACCGCCCCCTGAAGTCGAAGTCCCTGATGAGTTCGTCCTCGGTGATCCAGCCATAGATGGGGAGCCGAGTCCTGGCACGAATGTCATCCGTCTCGGCACGGTTCCTCACCCTGTTGAGGATGAGCCCCATGCTCTTGAAATCCACGGCCTTCTTCTCGCTTGCAACGCGGGATATGGCATGGGCCACCCCGAGTCCTTTCACCGAGGTGTCCGATATCAGGACCAGGTGGTCCACGGTCTTCATCACCCTCCGGTTGATCTGCTCTATGCCCGCCTCTCCGTCTATGAGTACGATATCAAAGGATCCGGCCAGGTCGCCGATGATGTCCTTGAGGAGGCTGTTCACCTTGCAGAAGCATCCCTCGTCCTCGGGACGGCCGATGGCCAGCAGGGAAAACCCATCCCGCTCCTCCAGTGCGTCGAAGACCTCGTAATCCAGGAGTCTCAGCGTCTCCCGGCCGCCCTGGGCTTCGCCCTTCCTGATATCCCCGATGAGCGACTTCCTGATATCGTCGACGGTCTTCCTCACCCGTATGCCGAGTGCAGTCGCCAGGCCCACCGCCGGGTCCGCGTCAATGGCCAGGATCTTCAAACCGGACCGGGAGCGCAGCATTCTTACCATGAGCGATGAGATGGAGGTCTTCCCCACGCCCCCCTTGCCGCACACGGCGAGTATCTTCGTGTCAGCCATGCACGGACCTCCGTGATCTATCCATGAGGCGATCCCTCATCCCCTTGAGCCCCTCGGCCTCGCCGCACACTGCACGGTAGTCACAGCTCGAGCACTCGAAGTCCATCTCGGAAGCCATCTTGTTCATGGCCGCGACGATCAGCCCGGAGGGGGCGGTGATCTCCCCGAGCCTGCGCACGTCATGCACGGAGGATGTGAAGAAGATGATCTCGACGCCCTTCACATAAGGTGTCTTCCGGTAGAGCCGTATGATGCTCGACCCGAGGACGTGCGCCGAAAGACCCTGCGCGAGGGCGTCCCTGCTGATCCGGCACCACTCGCGCATGTGCTGCGAAACGGCCCGGATCATGAACCCCTTGAGGTCGAGGTCGTAGCGGAGGAGATCAAGATCCCTGTGCCTCTCGTAGGCATTGTCCTCGGAGAAACCCTCCACGGCGAGCAGGACAACCTTGCCGAAGGGGAGGCTCCTGCCGTGGCTCTCGGTGAAATCGGGGCCGATCATGGTTACGGTTCCCGGGTCGATGCAGGAGATATCTTCCGTCCACAACAGGCAGGAGACGGATTCCGTCTCGGGGCTGCCGAGCTCGAGGGCCATGTCCTCCTTGAAGACGATGTTCCTCCCACCGCCGCACGGCCACTGCACCTTCTCGTCGGCGGGCCAGGACCTCCTGCACGCTGCAGCCTCCACGAGTATGCGCAGGGCATCGATGGTACCGGCAAAGAGCTCCATGGGATCCTTCCGTCAGCCTTGACAGGCCACATCGCCGGCCATGACCGCCGCCCCCAGGGCGCCTATGATCTGCGGATCGACACTCAGCCTTGAAAGCTTCGTCCCCAGGGCCTCCTCCAGGGCGGCGAACATCCCGGGGTTCTTGGCCACACCGCCGGTCATGGTGATCTCCTCATCGAGCTCGATGCCCCTGGCCAGTGAAGCCACCCGGTGGGCCATGGCACGGTGGAGCCCGGCCACGATGTCCGGAATGTCCCTGCCCGCGTTGATGAGCGAGATGATCTCGGTCTCGGCAAAGACCACGCACTGGTTGGAGATAGTTACCGGGTTGCCTGACGAAAAGGAGACCCGGCCCATCTCATCGAGGGAGATGCCCATGGCGCCGGCCATGATCTCGAGAAACCTCCCCGTGCCGGAGGCGCACTTGTCGTTGTAGGCATAGCGGATGACGTTTCCCTTGGCGTCGAGCCTGATGGCCTTGGCATCCTGGCCGCCGATGTCGATGACCATGCGCACGTCCGGCAGGAGCCACTGCGCCCCCACGCCGTGACATGCGATCTCCGAGACCGTCGCCCTGGCGAAGGGTATGGCGTTCCTTCCGTACCCCGTACCCAGGCAGCAGGAGACATCGTCCATGGTGAGGCCTGCGGTTTTCAGGGCGCCCCCCATCACCTCCCGGGCGGAGTCCTCGGGTTCCGGTCTCGCGAAGATGACGTGCGAGGCCAGGATCTCTCCGTCCTTGAGGATGACCGCCTTCGCGCTGAGCGAACCCACATCGCATCCCGCCGTGATCATCCTGCAACCCCCTCCATCTTTTCCCTGGCGAACACGGCCGCGCCCAGTGCCCCGATGATCTGCGGATCCACCCTGAGCCGGCGTATACTGATGTCGAGCAGCTTCTCCAGAGCCAACACTACGCCCATGTTCTTGGCCACACCGCCGGTCATGCAGACATCCTTTTCGACGCCTACGCTCCTGGCAAGGATCGCCACCCTGCCGGCCATGGCCTGGTTTACGGCCGCAGCTATATCGGCCTTGGACCTCCGTGCGTTCAGGTGGTGGATCACCTCAGCCTGCGCCCACACCGTACAGGTCGAGGCCAGCATGAGAGGCTCGCCGGACTGGGGGGAGAGTCTGCCCAGTTCGTCCAGGCTTATGCCGAGGATCCGCGCCATGACCTCGAGGAACCTCCCCGTACCGGCGGCGCATTTGTCGTTGGTGAAGAATTTGACCACGTTTCCGCCGGGATCGAGCCTGACTGCCTTGCAGTCCTGACCGCCGATGTCGATGACGGTCCTCACCGTGGGCATGAGCCACTGGGCCCCCCTGGCGTGGCAGGCGATTTCCGAGACCGCTTTGCCCACGAAGGGGATGCGCTGCCTGCCGTAGCCCGTCCCCACGCAGAAGGCGATGTCCTTCATGGAGAGGCACGATGAGGTGAGGGCCTTGTCCATGACCTCGCGGGCCGATTCCTCGGGTTTGAATGTCGAGTCGATGACGGCATGTCCGAGGATACTCTTCCTGTTGAGTATCACCGCCTTCGTCGTCAGGGATCCGACATCGCATCCTGCAACGATCATTGTGCAATCCTCCTCAGTTTCAAGAATTCGCTCATTCTGTCGGTGATGGCCTCCCAGGAGGCCACCCGGTCGTCGAAGGCATCGGCGAACAGGATGATGGTGGGTACACCCCTGTGCTCGAGGTCCCGGGCCAGGAGTTTGTTCATGCCCCAGCTGTTCCGGCATCCCATGCTCCCGATATAGGCCACGAAATCGGGCTTCAGGAGTCGAGCTGCTCCCATCAGGTCGTCCAGCCACATGCCGGGGGCATCGTATGGTCCCCTTATCTGCTTGATCATGGGCATGCGCGACATCTGGGCGCACAGGGAGTCGATCATGGAGTCCATGCCGGAAAGATCCAAATGATAGGCCTCATCCTGACGGTCGGAGGCATAGGGGGCATCGTCATGCCAGAAGGTGAACAGGATGGACCCGAGGTGACTGATGTCGTTCTCGTCCATCCAGGCCCAGAAACGTGCATCGGTGGTGTAGTGATCAATATAGCAGAACAGCCCCCGTGCTCGCTCCTTCGTGGAACTCGTCCCGGAAATACCGGCGGCCGCGTTTTCCCTTGCGACCCTGAGCATGGATTCCAGGAGGTCGGTATAGGGTTTCTGTCCGCTCATCATGAACCTGCCGCCGTAGAGCAGGAGATCGTATATGCCGGGCACCGGCGACGGTCTGAGCCTCATGAGATCGATGAGCTCGGTCGCGAGCATGTCCTGGCGGCGGAGCTCGGCCAGGATCTCCTTGAGCCGGTCCTCGTTCAGGGTCGCTCCTGTCTGCTCCTCGATGAAACGAAGCATGCTCCTGAAGTCCTGCCGTTGGTACCGGGAGGTGCGTTCGCCGGTGATCGTTGGGGGGTAGTTGAGCTGGAAAAAGGGTACGTCGAGAAAGGCGGAGGCGAACGAGAACGAGTTGGCGTTGGTGTCGCAGATGCCCGGGGTGTCGCAGATGATGAAGTCGGGCCTGACCGCCAGGCCCGAGAGGAATGCCCCGAGGGACCCGCGCTGGGCCGAGCACGAGGTCTCGGTGAAACCGACCTCGCAGCAGTAGTCGAGATATTCGCCCGTTCCCCGCTTGAGCACCACGGTCCCGAGCACGGTCATCACCTCCAGCATCACGGGCACCACGTCGAAGGCGTAGAGGACCGGCGTTGCCATGCAGAATGTGGTCAGTGCCGCCTTCCTTCCCCGTTCATGTGCGGTGGCGCACATCCCGGTGTAATCGGCGATGAGCCGCAGGAATCTTCGGCCGGGCTCCCCGTGTTTCACGAAGGTATCGAGCACGTCGGCGAAGTGGGGCACCAGCGAGCAGAGGGCGTCGTACTCCTTGCGCGACCCGTCGGTGCTCCGGGAGGCGTTTTCCAGGATGCTCCACATCATCCAGTCGAAGGGGTACTCTCTCGTTTCACGTTTCATGTGTGGGTCCTCACAGGGTCATGCTGACGTTCGCCCCGGCCTTTATGCGCTGAATATAGAGGCCGCAGCGCTCCCTGAGCACGTTCATGTCGGTCTTCCTCTCGATGAACGTCAGCGCAGGCAGGGCGGCATCACGGAAGAGCGTGAGCGCATCGATGGCCCGCTGCCGTTCCACCAGGACCCGGTTTGAATCCATGGCGATGTCCCGTATGACGTCGATGGCGACCTGTTCGTTCTCCATGTTCCCTCCACAATGAGTCGGCGGGGTGAGCCCTTCGTCACGCGATCCCCCTGACGTGGATGAACTCGCTGATCCTGTCCGTCACCGCGTCCCACGACATGACACGGTCGTCGAAGGCGTCGAGGAAGAGCATCAGCGAGGGAAGTCCCTGTTTTTCCAGGTCTCTGACGAGGAGCTTCACCGCACCCCAGGTGTTTCTGCACCCCACGGTGCTGAAGTAGACCACGAAGTCGGCCTTGAGGAGCCTTGCCAGGCGCAGATTGTCGTCCAGCCACATCTGCGGCGCATCGTACGGGCCCCTGATCTGCTTCACCATGGGCATCCTCGCCGTCATGTCCGCAAGGGTATCGATCATGGAGTCCAAGGAGCCCTTGTCCAGGCGATAGCCCTCGCCGTCGTGAGTCCCTGCATACGGGGCATCCGCCTGCCAGTACCGGCACAGGATCGAGCCCAGGTGGCTGATGTCGTTCGCATCCATCCAGTCCCACAGCCTGGCGTCGGTGGTGTAGTGATCGATGTAGCAGAACATGCCGCGAGCCTTCTCCCGTGCGGTGCTGTTGCCCGGCAGGCCCTTGACGGCATTCTCCCTGCACCTGTCCACCATGGATGACAGGAGCACGGTCAACTCGGGCAGCCCGTTGGCGCAGCTCTTCGCGCCGTAGATCATGAGATCGTAGATGTTGGGCACCGGGTTGGGGACGAGCATCTGGAGGTCGGAGAGCTCGTTGATGAGCTCATCCTGTTTCATCGTCTCGTCGATGATCGACCCGAGCCTGGCCGTATCGATCCTGGTCCCCGTATGCCCCTCGAGGAAGGAGATGAGGTGCCGGTAATCCTGCCGGTGATAATCCGACGACCTCCTTCCCGAGACCTCCGAAGGGTAGTTGAGCTGATAGAACGGGATGCCGAGATATGCGGAGGCGAAGGCATAGGAGTTGGCATTGGAGTCGCACCATCCCGGGGAGTTGCACACGATCATGTCCGGCCTGGTGGCCAGCCCGGACAGGTATGCCCCCAGCGCACCGCGCTGAGAGGAACAGGAGGTCTCGGTGAAGCCGATCTCGCAGCAGTAGTCCAGGAATTCGCCCGTTCCCCGCTTGAGCACCACGGTGCCGAAGATGGTGAAGGCCTCGAGGCAGATGGGCACGATATCGAGGGCATAGAGGATGGGCGTGGCCATGGAGAACGAGGTCAGGGCTGTTTTCTTTCCTCGTTCACGGGCCGTGATGCAGTTCCTGATGTACTGCGACACAAGCCGTATGAACCGGATGCCCGGTTCGCCCTGGCGTATGAAGATGTCCAGGGCGCTGCCGAAGTGCGGTATGCAGGACAGGAGGCTCCGGTACTCCTTGGGCGTGCCGTCGCATACCAGCGCGGCGTTCTCCAGGATCGTCCAGATGTTCCAGTCGTAGTTGTATTCCCGGGTCTCTCTCTTCATGAAACATCCCCTTCGCTCATGAGATCCTTTCCATGAATGCATCGATGCGCATCCTGATCCTGCCTGTCTCCACCAGCGGACCATACTCACGTTCGATGCGCATGCAGGGAATTCCCCGGGCCTCGAGGTCCCGCTCGAAGATGCCGTTCTCCGAACCGTGCAGGTCGCAGAACCTGATGTTCTGGAGGATGATGCCGTCCACCCGTGCGCTGAGGGCCCTCTCATGGATGAATGCGAGCCTTTCCTTGTAATACCCGAACATTCGGGGGCAGAACTTGTGGCTCAGGTACCGTGCGGCCAGCGCCTCGATAGGGTCTCCCTTCTCGTCGACAAGGTCGTGGTATGATCGGGACCCGAAGCACATGGTGTCGCTCACCACGACCCCGCCCGATGACTCTAGGAGCCTGAAGAAGTCCAGGTCATCACTGGTGCTGCCCACCACCATGAGACGCTTCCGGCCGTTCATGACCTGTGACGGCTTTTCCATTCCGGGCAGGAACTTCCTCAGCATCCTCGTATACTCCTCGCGGGGCATGGCAAAGCCCGCCAGCACGACGGCAGCCGCATCCTCTCCGGACAGGGGGGTTTCAGGAGAGGATCTCAGGTCATCGAGACCTATGAGCAGCCTGCGCGCCCTGTTGTAGAGCCTGATGGATCTTCGCAGGACAGGGGTCCCGATTGATACCCCGAAGTGCTCTTCCAGGCTCTTCACGAAGGCGCGCAGCTCGTCGGCATACCAGGCAAGGCTGTAGTCCGCCACCTTGTGGGGCACACCCAGGTAGCGGAAGTATCCGGGCAGCGTTCCCGGATAGTCCTCACCCGCCTTTCTCCAGCACTCGTCGAGCCTTCTCATGGAGTCGCACCCGTTCACGATTACGGCGCCATCGAGGAAGGAGTATCCACCCTGGCCCGCGAGCTGGAGGATGCACTTGGGAAAGCTGCAGATCACCGGGCCGAAATACGTGTCACCGATGGACAGCGTAGTGGTGTTGATGCCCCTGAGACGGTACGGCAGCATGCCTGCGGCGTGGATGATCTCATCGGGAACGAAGGTGCAGGGATAGCCGATGACCTTCCTGCCACGCTCCTTCCATTCCTCGACATACCGGTTCCCGATGGACCGTGCGACTTCCCTGAAGGACTCGATCATTGCTCGCCTCCTGAGAAGGACAGCGCGTTCTGCAGCACGGGCACGGCCGACTGCACAACCGGCCGTGCCGCCTCGATGATCTCGGGGACCATCCACTCGAGGGCTGTCCTGATCTCCTCGGCATCCAGAGAATCGGCGATGCTCGTGAAGAAGGAGGAGAACATCTCGGGCCTGATGCCGTGGAGATTGTTGATGAGCCGGACAAGGGTATTGACGGCCTGTGATATCTCGTAGGTGTCGAGGTCCGAGAGGCCCTGCGAGACGGATCGGGCCATGGCATCCGTGTCGATATCGCCATAGAGGCGGGTCATGCGGGAGAAGGTCCTGATGAGCGGATTCTTTCTGGATCCGAAGGCGGAGATCATGGAAAGAACCGGACCGGGATGGTCCCTCAGGGCGTCGGCAACGGCGTGCGCAAGGGCCTCCCTGTCTTCCGCCAGTGCCGTTCGGGACTTGGCCAGGAGGGAGGAATCGACGAGGGGGACCGCATCCTTGAACAGCGCGGTAAGGTACACCTGCAGCAAGGGTCTGCCGGCCTTTGAAAGGAGAAGGTTGCCGGTATGCAGGCGCCTGATGAATTCATTGACCGAATTCATGAGGTGAGCGGCTTCCCTGGCATCAATGCCCTTAAGGAGAGAGAGCACGAGGTCGGCCAGAAGGTCGGGTCCGACCTTCTGCTCTATGGGTTTCAGAAAGGCCGTTAGACACCTGATCGCCGTGTTGGCCATCGCAAGCCCCGTTGCGAGGATGCTCCCGACCTTTGCCGGGTATTTCCAGAGCTGCTCGTTGAAGGCCTCCACGGTCCTGACGGTGCAGGGGGCCGCTCCCTCCATCATCTCCCGTATCTCGCCGAAGTCGGTGCTTTTCAAAAAATCGTGTATGGTTTCCCCGCGCCCGTGCGCATGGCAGATCGGATCCGAGGCGTGGTCCGCGTTGACCCTGCGCGCCCAGGAGGTCAGGAGTCTCCCCATGCCGGAGGACAACGGGGTGCGCTTCCCGTCCGTTCCGGGATGAAGTACCCTTGCAACGATCCATCGTGCGGGGGGTGCCACTCGCGCCCTGATGCCGCCGGTGCTCCCCCACCCATCCATGAGGTCATTGAAGACCCCTGAGATCAGGTTCCTCGTCCCGGCACGCCGGACAATCTCGCCCACCATGCCGGCCAGGATCTGCGCCGGTCCGGACTGGTTGTCGGTTGCATTCATCTTCGAACCTCCGCTTTGTCTATCTCATTTCATCCAGGGCCTTTCTCCCGGCCTCGGAGAGATAGGATTCGAACACGGTGTTGCTGAGCGAGGTCAGGGTCAGGATCGCCTCCTCGCGGGTGAATCTCGGTTCCATGAGGTAACTGTGCCCCATGTGCATGGCCATGCCGACAACCGCGTAGGCAAGGGCGTTGGGGTTCACTCCCTCGATGATCCCGATGTCCAGCCATGTCTGCACGTCGTCGGCCAGGTCCTGCGCGATGTCGCTGTAGTGCCTCCACACGTTGCCGTCGAGCTCTTCGTCCACGCCGAAACTGCCGCGCAGGAGGATGAGGAACTGATGGCGGTGGCTGTCGATGTAGTCGAAGTAGGCACTGAACGTTTCATCGAGCTTCGCGAAACGGTCGATGCGGTCCCAGATGTTTACCGGTTCGCGGAGTCTTCTGATCCGGTCACGGAAATCCTCGAAGTTCCGGCGGGTGATCTGCTCGAAAAGGTCGCGCTTGTCCTTGAAATAGTTGTAGAAGGTGCCGGCCGACATGCCCACGGCCTTGACGATGTCCATGACCTGGGTGTTGTGGTATCCGAGGCGGCTGAAAAGGTCCTCGGCCGCCTCGATGATCATGTCACGGGTGTACTGCCTCTTTTTTTCGATGAGGTTCGACATGGATCTTCATCCCCTCAGGAAGATGGAACGGCACCTCTCCCGAGCCTCTTCATGAACCTTTCCTTTGCAAAGGACCATGCCCACGAGCCGATGCGCCACTTCTGATCGAACAGGGCACCGGCCATGGTCTTGACCGCCCTGTCCATCTCCGGGCGGTCGATGCCGTCGAGAACCCTGGCAAGGAAGGTTCCGAAGGCAATGGGCTCGACCGCATTGACTCTCCGGGCGCATCGGTTCACGCATGCCGAAACGACCCCGGGCCCATGCCTGAGAATGGTCCTGCCTGCCTCGGCCCTGAGGTCGTCCGAGGCATCCCACAATGACGTCATCAGGCCTCCCCAGGCGGCGCAGCAGCGTCCGGCGGCATCGCGGTCGATGTCCTGGAAGAGGCTCATGACGAACGACGTGAGCATCTCGGGCGTGTATTTGTCCCTGAGCTGCAAGGCGAGCTCGGTCCATGCCTTGACAAAGGCGTTGACGACGACGGGCAGGGATCCGATGACGGCGAAGAAGACCTCCGGGTCTTCGCGCAGAAGGGTCCTCACCAGGTCGCTGCCCGTGGCCGGGCTCATCCCGGAAAGGTTCGTGCGGAGGATGTCCTTGATCACCGGTGATCTCAACATCAGGCCCAATATGCCGATCTTTTCCCTGTCATCTGCTTCAGTGAGCACGACGGTTCCTCCTCACGGCTCTCCTGCCCTGTCCTTAACGGATTTCCATGCCTCCCCGAAGACCGGTCCGAGGTCACTGCCGAGTCCATCGATCTCGACAACGAGACGCGCCAGGGTGTCTCTGTCGATCTCCGACAGGAGCGATTCCACGAATCCGGCGAGCAGCGGGGCGGGGAACTTCTCCCTCACCTGGACGATGAGCTCGCAGGCTGCCAGGAGGACCACGTTCGCAAGGGAAGGGAGGGCCCCCGCCACGGCCAGGGGCACCTCGATATCCCTGCCCAGCAGGGTGCGCACGAGCAGCGGGCTGTTCTCCGGGTCGATGTTCTTCAGGAAGAGACGCAGGCTGTCCTTGAAGGCGGGCTTGTCCAGTAGCTCGCCCAGGATATCTGCCGTGGTTGCCACAAGGCCTCGTCGTACATGACCTTCCATGACGCCACCTCAGAGGGTCTCGCAGTTGAAGAAGTACCGGGCGGCCTCCATCTGGCAGAGCTGCTTGCCGCCCATCCAGAGCTGGATGATCTTGATGTCGCGCCAGTGCTTCTCTATGTCCCAGTTGCGGTCCGGACCGTGATGTCCCAGCACGTCCATGGCCTTGCCGAATGCATCCACGGCCCGGTCGGACACGAAGTCCTTGATATTGCGGATACGCCCCACCACGTCTTCCGATATCAGGGGCTTGCCATAGGGTTTGTTGCGACGGTCTCCGATCATGGCTGCCTCGTGCCCGAGGATGCGGCAGATGTCGATGTCACCGGCGATCCGGCCGATGACGGCGGCAACGGCGTCGTTCTCCTTGAGGGGACGGTTGTTGTAGGTGCGGGTGGAGACGAACTCAAGAAGACGTTCATACAGGTTCATCATGGCGCCGGTCAGGAAGGCGATGCTCCCCACCTGCCCGATGGAGATGAGCTGGTAGAAGGCCTCGGCATCTCTGCCGGGGCCATGGGCACGGTACCAGGACGGGACCCGTACGTCCTCGAACCAGATGTCTCCGTTCTTGTCCGCCGACATGCCCGCCTTTTCGTAGGCACCGCCCTGGGTGACTCCCGGCAGATCCGCAGGCACGTAGATGAAGGCGAAGTCCATCGGATCGCCCGACCCGGGTTTCGTCGTGCAGGGTACCCCGAAGAGTTTTGAGACGCCTCCCGAGTTGGTGGGCCAGAGCTTGTGGCCGTTGATCACCCACTGGTCCCCGTCGAGACGGGCAGTGGTGCGTATGGTCCTGCCGCCCAGGAGGCCCAGGTTCTCGATGTCGGCCCCGCCCTGGGGCTCGGTCATGGCATTGGCCGCGAACACCGCTTTCTGCGTATTGCAGAACATGGGAGCGAATTCCTTGGCCAGTCTCATATTCACGTACGGCTCGGTGAGGATGACGAAGAGCGGCCAGAAGGTGACGGTAAGGGCCACGCCCATGCCGGTATCCGCCCTTCCGACCTCCTCGCAGAGCATATAGGCGAGCCTGAAGAGATAATCGGACCTTGCCATGCCCCAACCGCCGTATTCCTGGGGGAACAGGGCCTTCTGGAGGCCAAGACCGCCCATGAGCCTGTCAAAGGCGGGTCCGATGAGGCGGTGATCCTTCCAGTCCTCATCGTAACGGCGCCGTTCCGGCATGACCCACTCGTCGAGATGTTTCCTTATGATACGACGGAAGTGGCGGTCGAAGGGAGATATGTATTCTTCAGGCCGCGAGAACGCATCGATATTCTTCATTGAGCCACCCCTCAGACCTCGGTGCAGTTGTAGAAAAACCTCGCCGTGTCCATCTTCACGGGTACCTCTGCCCCGACGCCGCAGAGCACCGACTGGATCGTCTTCACGTCCCTCCAGTTCTTCTCCACATGCCATTCCCTGGCATACCCTGCGGACCCCATGAGCTCGAGGCCGCGGTTCATGGCCCGCACGACTCCCTGCTGCGCCCTGGAGCCGATCATCTCCGCAAAGGTGAAGGTTCGAACGGCGGATGAGCCGGCCAGCCCGCCCGGGCCGGCTATGATGTGAGACAGGTCGTGGAGGAGGAGCCTGGCAAGGGCGATCTCCTCCGCCACATCCGCAAGGACCGATGCGCACAAGGGGTTTTCCTTCAACGTGGTCCGGCCCTTGATGACACGGCTGTCGCTCCAGTCGGACAGCAGCTCGAAGAAGTTGATGGCGGCACCTGTGCTCACTCCGCCCAGGAGGAGATTCAACCAGGTGTAAAGCTCTTCCACGGCGCCGTCGCGTTCGATGATGTTCTCCCTCGAGACCTCGACGCCGCAGAGATGGATGTCTGCATTTGAGCAGGCATTGAGGCCCGTGGTGAGGAGGGCGGAGTCCCTCCTGACCCCCCCGGCATTGCCGGGAACGATGGCGATGCAGGGCTTTCCGTCCTTCGCTGCGCAGACAATGCAGAAGAGATCGGCCATGCCGCCGGCAAAGAGCGGTCGCAGTCCCTCACCCGAGACAGTGAACGGTTCCATGTCTCCCCTGAGAACCGCAAGGATCGATCTCCCCTTGAAGAGCGGCGAGCAGGTCCCGCTGTGCCCGGCCCCGGGGAGAATGACTGCCGCAGTCTTGAGCTCATCTCCTGAGAACATCTCCGAGATCGAGTCGCAAAGGGCTGCGCGGTAGTTGTGCTCCATGGAGAAGAGTGCAAGGGTGCTGCACATTGAGGCGAAGAGAACCCCGGCCGATGCGTCAGCCCTGCCGATCTCGCTTGCCAGGGCCAGCATGCCGGGGGCACGGCCCGGGTCACACCAGCCGAGCCCACCGGCATCCGACGGCAGCAGGAGTTTCTGGAGGCCTATATCAATGTCGAGCTTTCTCCGTTTCACATCAAAGAGTGTTTCGTAATTCTCCCGATACTCCATGCGCCTGGACACGATCTCCCTGTCCGACCACTGGCGGACAAGACGCACCATGTCCGAGCATTCATCATCCATCCATTCCCTGGGATATGGGAAGAGATCGTCCACATTCCTGTTCATGCATCCTCCGGGTATCGAATGGTCTTCAGAACAGAAAAGAGTGGGGCGCACAGTAATGATGGGAGATCGGACATGGCCATCGTGAAAAGGCGGTACCACCTGGTGACAGAAACCATCCTCATACATTCCCCCATGGAGGAAAGATCCTCCAGGCACACAAAAAGCACACTACAATCGATAATGAAGATTCATTACATTGAAAGATAATTACTATTACTCCGTATGTCAAGGGTAAAGATAATGAAAATTATTCTATTCCGGTTTGTAATGAATGCTGCAGGGGACGGAATGTCAGGTGTTTTTCAGGACGAGCTCCAGGGCCTTCTTCCCTTGTTCAGTGAGGTATGCCTCGAACATGGCAAGGATCATCCTGATGAGGTTTTCGATGATCTCCTCGCGGGAGTGTTTCTTCTCGACAAGATAGGAATGGATGAGCTGCAGGGTCATGCCGCTCACGGCGGTACCGAACAGCATGGGGTCGATGCCCTCGATGACCCCGTCCTGTATCCACTGCTGGAGGTCTTCCCCCGCATCCTGGGCAAAGCCCATGAAATAGTCCCACACGCTGCCGTCGAGTTTTTCGTCCACACCGAAGCTGATGCGCAGGAGCATGAGGATCTGCTGGGGGTTGGCATCCACATAATCAAAGATGGCGTTGAAGGTTTCCTGGAGGATCTTGGCGCGCTCAAGGGGATTCCAGATGTCATACGGCTGGCGGAGGAGCTTCACGGTCTCACGCAGGGTCTTCAGGCTCTCGATGGTGATCTGCTCGAAGAGGTCGCGCTTGTCCTTGAAGTGGTTATAAAAGGTCCCCGCCGACATACCCACGGCCTTGACGATGTCCATGACCTGGGTATTGTGGTAGCCGTATTTGCTGAAGAGTTCGCAGGCGGCCATGATGATGCGGTCCCTGGTCTCTTCCCTTCTCTTATCTGAAGTCTTTGCCATTTCCTGACCTGATCAGGTGGGCGGAAGATACCGCCTGCACCAGCTGGTTTCATTGGGGAAGATAAGGCGGTGGACATCAGATGTCAAGAAAAATACTTGGAAATACCACGAATAAAACACTTCCTGTGTTCATCCGTTCAGATGAAGCAAGGTCGGGGCAGCAAGGGTAAATGGCATGGTATCGATGCATTCCCATGTCCGGTCGCGTAGGTCTGGACTGGTCCATGAAATTGTGTTACTCAACAGACGAGCCTTCAGCAAATGGCTGAAGAAGAAGTATAAATCATGTATGAGGGGGAAAATCTATGAGGCGCTTGAGTCTTTTTGCAGCGGTATGTTTTGTGTTCGTTTTCATCTCTGCGGCCATTGTCCCGTCCTGTCTTTATGCAGCTGATATGAAGAAAGTGGTCGTCGGCACGGACGCCACCTGGCCTCCCATGGAGATGCTCGATGCCGGCAAGAACATCATCGGGTTCGACATCGACTTTCTGAGAGCTGTCGCCAAGGAGGCAGGATTCGAAGTCGAGTTCAAGAACACCGCCTGGGACGGAATCTTCGGCGGGTTGGACACGGGCAACTACGATGCCGTTATCTCGTCGGTGACCATCACGGACGAGCGCAAGAAGAAGTATGACTTCTCGCTGCCCTACATCAATGCGGGCCAGGTCCTCGTGGTACCCAAAACCACCAAGGGCGTGAAGACCTTGTCCGACCTCAAGGGGAAGAAGGTCGGTGCGCAGATCGGTACCACCGGCGCCATGGAAGTGCAGAAGGTCAAAGGCGTGGAGCTCAAGAACTACGACGAGATAGGGCTCGCCTTCGAGGACATGGCTGCGGGCAGGATCAACGGCGTGGTGTGCGACACCCCGGTTGCTGCGGACTATGCTCTTCAGAGGGCCGAGTACAAGGCAAAGTTCATGATCGTGGGCGAGCCGTTCACCCAGGAGCAGTACGGTATCGTGGTGAAGAAGGGCAACAAGCAGCTCGTGGACCTTCTCAACAAGGGCATCAAGGCCGTCCAGAAAAAAGGCATCGACAAAGAGCTTGAGAAGAAGTGGTTGAGATAGCTCCCAAGAAATTCAAGAAAAAGAAGCTCGATGAGCACCAAAAGGTCCTCATCGACGTAGGTGACGGGGCCGCCATCCCCACCAAAGAGGATGTCGGCCTCTTCACTGCATGGCGAGTGGCCTTCTTCGGCGCCATAGCGCTTACCGTCTTTCTCTGCGTCTACAAACCGGACCCGTACCTGGACATCATGAAGTTCGTGCCGGACGGCATCCTGGTCACCTTCGAGGTGACGGTGCTGTCCATCATGCTGGCGCTGGTCATCGGGTTGTTCACAGGTCTGGGAAGGATATCCAAGAATAAGTTTATAAACGGCATCGCGTCTCTGTACGTAGAGGTCATCCGTGGTATCCCGCTCCTTGTCCAGCTCTTCTACATCTATTTCGGGCTCGGACGGTTCGTGCAGCTGCCGCCGCTGCCCAGCGCAGTCATAGCAATGGCCGTCTGTTACGGAGCCTACATGGGTGAGATCTTCCGCGCGGGCATCCAGGCCATACCCAAGGGACAGACCGAGGCGGCCCGCTCCCTGGGTATGACGCCGGCGCAGTCCATGTACCATGTCATTCTGCCCCAGGCGGTCAAGACGATCCTGCCGCCTGTAGGCAACGAATTCGTGGCCCTGCTCAAGGATTCGTCTCTGGTGTCCATCCTCGCCGTTGCGGACCTGCTGCGCAGGGGAAGGGAGTTTGCATCCCAGAGCTTCACCTATTTCGAGACCTACACCATGGTGGCGCTCGTATACCTCATGATCACCCTGTTCTTCTCTAAGCTCATCAGCATCATGGAGGATAAGATCAGTGCAGACTGACGAACGCCGCAAGATGGTGGAGATGAAGGGCGTCACCAAGTACTTCGGATCGCTCAAGGCGCTGGATGAGGTCTCCCTCGACGTCTTCGAGGGCGAGAAGGTGGTCATCATCGGCCCGTCGGGTTCCGGAAAGAGCACGCTTCTGCGTTCCATCAACCGCCTTGAGGAGATCAATGCCGGAGACATCATCGTTGACGGTTTCGACATCTACGACCCCGGGGTGAATATCAACAAGGTGCGCGAAGAGGTGGGAATGGTGTTCCAGCAGTTCAACGTCTTCCCCCACAAGACCGTGCTGCAGAACCTCACCCTGGCTCAGACCGTGGTAAGGAGAAGGTCGAAGAATGAGGCTGAAAAGATAGCGTATGCCTTGCTCGACAAGGTGGGGATCCGCGAAAAGGCCGGTGTCTACCCTACCAAGCTTTCAGGAGGCCAGCAACAGCGCGTGGCCATCGCCCGGGCTCTCGCCATGCAGCCGAGGCTCATGCTCTTCGACGAGCCGACCTCGGCGCTCGACCCCGAAATGATCGGCGAGGTGCTGGACGTCATGGTGAACCTGGCCAAGGAAGGCATGACCATGATCGTGGTGACCCACGAGATGGGTTTCGCCCGCGAGGTCGCCGACAGGGTCATCTTCATGGACTATGGCGTGATCCTGGAAGAGGGCTCCCCTGAACATTTCTTTGCCAACCCCACCCATGAACGCGCCCAGCAGTTTATGCGGCAGATCCTGTAAGAGGTGTACCCCGAAGCCCTGCGGAGTGACAGAAAGGCCGGATGAGGGCACTCATAATTCGTTGACAAGGAACCGATCTCTATGCAAAAGAATTCTCCTGTGCCAGCGTAGCTCAGTGGTAGAGCAGCTGATTCGTAATCAGCAGGTCCAGGGTTCAAGTCCCTGCGCTGGCT
>ERZ795048.470-NODE-470-length-42451-cov-11.040782_pt1 | contig 42451 bp, 33 predicted proteins | sample MGYA00375132_ERZ795048 | MGnify/ENA primary metagenome ERZ795048 (study PRJEB30177, sample SAMN05720225) | activated sludge metagenome | isolation source: Anaerobic digester | place: Hong Kong | collected 2014-12-17 ...
CAAATTAAGAAAAGATGCAGATGATGACAGGCCTTCAACAGGATTTGTAATGGCTATTAATTCTGAAAATGATAAATCTTTAGTTATGTTCTCTGACAGTAAATATGGTTTTAGAACACAAGACAACAGTCTTTCATTAACACTTATTAGAGGATCTTATGATCCTGATCCATATCCTGAAATTGGATTGCACAAATTCAAATTCTCAATAGGTCTTTTTGATAAAAATTCGCTAAACAGAATAACGAAGGAAACTTCCTGTATTATTCATCCTCTTAGTTCAATGTCAGTCAAACCCCAGAAAGGACACCTGCCGATGCAAGGAAGCTTGCTGGATATAAAAGAAACAGGTTCATGTATAATAACAGCGATTAAAAAATCAGAATATGTCAATAATGGCATAGTAGTTAGGATATTTGAAGCAGAAGGAAAAAACAGTTCAGTTGCGCTTGATTTCGGTAAAAAAATTAAGAAAGCAGAATATATAAGTATTGATGAAATTACTGGTCATGATAGCAAAAACTTGATAATTACCGAATGTTGTATTACAATATTAATAAATCCGTATTGCATTGAAACAATATTGATAGAATTTGAGTAATTTTCAGATTATTCTTGCCTCATTATCCATAGATAAATGGCGAAAGTTTATTTGCTTTCGCTTTTTATCTATATAAAAATAGTAAAAAAGCTATTCTTTAAAGATAAATTTAAACTCTGCTCCCTGACCTATTTCACTTACTACTTCTATTTCTATGTCATGTCTTAGCGCTATCTGCCATGCTATTGCCAGTCCCAGTCCTGTTCCAGTCCTGTTGCTGTCATTATCAATTTTGTAAAAGCGTTCAAAGATATACTTCATATCCTCTTTTTTTATACCGCAGCCATAATCTTTTATACTTATGAAATCCCTGTTACATACAACCTCAACATTTCCATTTTCATTGGAAAATTTAATTGCATTATCCAAAACAACCATGAACATCTGTCTTAATCGTGCGTAATCACCCTGTATTTCCCTGCTCTCACTCATTTCAAACCTGACATCAATATTCTTCTTCTTTGCCAGATTTCTTGCCGTATGTACCGCATCCGAAACTACTTCACAAACATTAACTTTTTCTTTATTTACAGAAAAGTCAGTATTCTGCAATCTAGATAACTCCAGAAGATCCTCAACTAACCTTTGTAGCATTATGCTGTCATTTAAAATCTGTTTATGGTATAGTTCAATCTGTTCAGGTTCAGTAATAATTTTGTCACACAAGGCCTCAGCAGACCCTCTTATAACCGTAACAGGAGTTTTTAACTCATGAGATATGTTGGCCATGAAATCCTGTTTCATCTGTATGAGTCGTTCGCTTTCTTTACTAGCCATATCCAATTGTATGCTTAACTGGTCTATAGCTGATGCAAGCTGGCCTATTTCATCATTCTGTTTTACTCCAGTCTTCGCCGAATAATCTTTTTCAGATAAAGATATTGCAGCATTTCTCATCTTTTTTAATGGATTAGTAAAAGATATAGATAAGATTATCCCAAGTATTATAGCTATCGCCAATGCGGATAATGCGCTTATTGCCATTATAGATATACCCTGACTTATACTATCAGTCATCCCATCAATTGACGAATGAAGCAATACTGCTCCTTTTACACTTCCATTAATTATAATAGGAACACCTATAGTTAAGGTAGGTTCTTCTATAATTCCGCTAAACTCTTCACTAAAAGTCGTCTTTCCGCTAAAAACATCATTAACAAGCACTTCAGCATTTGAAGGCAGGTCAGAATATGTAACCTGATTAACTCTTCCTCTTCCTGATACTAAAAAATTGAGATTTTCATCAACAATCCATACATCATTTGTTGTAACATCCTCCAGTACTTTGGTATAAGCGGAAATACCTCCCTGTCTGGACCATCCTCCGCTTTCATCCAAAAATTCAGAGATGCTGTCAGCTATTGAAGAAGCTTCCTTTTGCATATCTGATTTATAGAAAGATATTATATGACTTCTAAATAACATAACGAATAAAAAGCTTATTACTATTAAGAATAATACTAATGTAATAGAAAAGTATGCAGAAAGCTTGTAAGCCATTTTATTCTTCATTTTTAATTTCCTCAAACTTATACCCTACTGCCCATATAGTTTTGACATCCCAACTTTCATGCTTATACTCATTAAGTTTTGCTCTGAGCCTTTTAACATGGGTATCCACAGTTCTTGTGTCTCCGTAATAATCATATCCCCAAAGCGAATTAAGCAGGCTGTCTCTTGTAAATACCTTTCCAGCTGACGAGGCAAGAGTCCATAGAAGCTCCAGCTCTTTTTTTGTCAGAAGTATATTATTGTTATCAATACTTACCGTGTAATCATCAATATTGATTACTAGATTACTAATATTAAGTATGGATTTATTGTCTTTTATTGAGTCTTTTGATAATCTACGTAATACTGCTCTTGATCTTGCCATTACTTCCTGGGGGGAGAAAGGTTTTACGATGTAGTCATCTGCGCCTATATCCAGACCCATTATTTTTTCAAAGTCCTCTCCCCTTGCAGTAATCATAATAATTGGTACATCAGAAGTTTTTCGAATCTCTCTAACCACTTCAAATCCATCCACTTTAGGCATCATTACATCTAAAAGCAATAAATCATAATTACTATTTTTGAATTTTTCCAGCACTTGAGTCCCGTCATAAACAACTGTGACAGAATACCCTTCTTTCTTAGCGTATTCCTCTAAAATTGAAGTGATTTGTTTGTTATCATCAGCAATTAGTATTTGTGTCATACCTAGCCTCCATTTATATATTTAATTATACCATTTAATGTATATTCATTTGTGACAAAGATATGGCACAAAAAATTTAGTATTCACAAAAGATACTAACATTTGACACACTTTTGACACACACAGCATATATCATATAGTTGCAGGTAAGATGAACTGCAGAAGTAAAAAAGAAAAAGGAGGTCAATAAAATGACTAAGATAAAAAAAATATTCATAATCGGGCTAGTAATTCTCTCATTAAGCGCAATTTCGGTAACATCATTTGCAGCTACAGAGTATAAAAACCCAGCAGAGGTTTACTCTGCATTAACAGAAACTCCTGTGGAAGATGTGCTCGCTTTAAGACAGACATCTGGAATGACTTTTGGACAACTTGCTTTAGAAGCAGGAAAATCAGAAGATTTCAAAGCTTTGGTTTTTGAAATGAAGAAACAGATTCTGGCTGACAAAGTAGAAGCTGGTGTAATTACACAAGAAAAGGCTGATGAAGTATTAGCTATACTTGAAGCTCATATAGCTGATTGTGATGGAACAGGCTTTGAAGGCGCAAAAGCAGGAATCGGAATTGGATTTGGAACTGGAACAATGCAGAAACAAGGCAACAGCCTTTCAAGAGGTGGCCAGGGTGGAATGCAAAGAGGTTCAGGACAAAGACAGAATCTTAGAAACGGATCATGTCTTGGCAACTAACAACTAAACCGGATAATTAATCCAAACAAAGAATGCGCATCCATCAATCATGGGTGCGTTTCTTTTATTCCTATATAAGCAAAATATTTTATGACAAATTTTAGAATTGTTCTATTGACATATATTCTAAAATTATATATATTTCTATTTAATGCGTGATATAATTGACGTATATTAAGATACCTTTACTGTTTTACTGCTGTATACAGCAGATGGTTTTAGACCTTTAGATGAATTACTTAATGAAGCCGTACTTCATTCGGGTTGAAGTTTTCTACATATATTGGTAGCGGTTAACACAGAAAGGAGTAAATTGGATAATACAACTTTATATAGAAAAAAGAAGATACCGATTAAACGAATAGTCATATATATATATGTGATTATTGTTGTAGTAGTATTATCCATAATTGCATATAGCTTATTCAGTGGATTATCTAAAACAGCAAACAAGGAGGCACAAAGAGCCTCATTTGAACTGAATGCCAGCATTTATAATGAAATTTATAACTACATTGACTTTTCAGAACACATAAATCATGTATATGGTGATCTTGTTTCCAATAATCTTATAAACTTTTCCGATAAAGATACTAGAGAGACTCTTATTATGAGTTTTATGAACAATCACAGCTTAAATATATCTGTATTCGCATATATAAATGAGAACAATCAGTTTTACGGAGGAATAAGAAGAGATTCTGATACACTAGAAATATATACCTTAGACCAGACAACCAACTGGCAGTTCTCTGTTCAAAATGTGAATGATGAAAATAAAGATATAATTATTGGAAGCGATCTCATTGATTTCAAAACCGAGAACTGGTACGAATTAGCAAAACAAACAAACGAAAACATAATACTGCCAGTATATTACAACGAACATATTTCAATGCATACTATACGCTCAGTATTTCCAATAAATGATGACAATAATGTATTTCAAGGAGTCATATATCTTGAAATCAATTTAGATAACATGCAACAGATAATCGAGTCACTTATTGAAGACGACAATTATAGCGCTTACATAATTGACAAAAACACAAACACAGTCGTTATCTCCACTAATGAGTTATATCCGTTAGGATATAATATAAACGAAACTGATGATTTCTTGGAATATCAGCAATATTTTGATACCTCAGATAAATCATTTTCAAAAGGAGGATTCATTCAGGGCAGTTATCATACATTAGAAGAATACAAAAACGATGATATAAACTGGGTCATAATGACATCAGTACCCAATAGACTCTTTTTGGAAGGTTTTAGTGATAATGTAAGTATATTTTCCCTTCTTACAGTAGTGGTCGTTGCAATATCTTTTCTTCTGCTTCATATAATATCCGATAAACTAGTCAGGCCACTTAACAATCTTGTTAAGGCTGCCGAGGAAATCTCTGCAGGAAAACTTGATATAGACATACCAATTACACGTAATGATGAGATTGGAATACTATCTATTGCATTTAATAAAATGGCTTCCCGAATAAGTAGTCTTTTTGAAAATCTAGAAAATAAGGTTGAGGAAAGAACAAACAGTTTAAATGAAGCTAAAGAAAAATTACAAATTATTCTTGATTCTACTGCTGAAGCAATTTATGGCGTGGATCTTGATGGAATATGTACTTTCTGCAATAAAAGCTGCTTAAAAATTTTGGGATATACCAACGAAGACCAGCTTTTAGGAAAAAGAATTCACAATATGCTTTTTAATCCTGATGATGAAAAACACAGCAACTGCAGAGTTGTAGACGAAATGAAAAAGGGATTGGTTATTCACGAGGAAGATGAAGAATACTTAAAAGCTGATGGTACTAAAATTTTTGTTGAATATCATTCATATCCGCAATATAAAGATAGTGAAGTAATCGGAGCAGTTGTTACCTTTCTTGATGTAACTGAAAAAAGAAAGAGTACAGAAAAAATACGTTATCTTAGTTATCATGATGTTCTTACTGGTTTACCGAACAGAAGAAGTTATGAGGAATTTATCAAAAAAACTGATAAACACAAAAATATTCCATATTCTGTTATTTTTGCAGATATAAACGGGCTTAAGATGACTAATGACATATTCGGACATAGCATTGGTGATGATTTAATCATTAAGGCTTCTGAAATAATAAAAAAGTGTGCTGGGAAAAACAACTTTGTTGCAAGAATTGGTGGGGATGAATTTATTGTTCTATTACCAAAGACAGATTATGAAAAAGCTTCTGAAATAACAGCTAAAATCAAAGATATGATCAGCGAAACAAAAATCGTTGCTATAATGTGCAGTATTTCTTTAGGTTGTGATACCAAGTATGATGACAAGACAAATCTTGAACAGGTGGTAAATTCAGCTGAAAATAAGATGTACAGGCAAAAAGTAATGAATAGAAAAACAGTAAATTCAAATACAATAAATACTATAGTCAGTACTCTTCATGAAAGAAGCCCAAGAGAGCTCACACACTCAAACAATGTTTCATCACTTGCAGCAAAAATCGCAAAAGCAATGAATCTTTCAGAAACTGAAGTTAGAAAAATTGAGATGGCTGGATATCTTCATGATATCGGTAAAATAGTGTTAAATAATGACATCTTAAAAAAAGACATATATTCTGATGAAGAACGAGAAGAATTTCATTTACATCCTGTACATGGTTACAGAATACTTAATTTATTCGATGATACTCTCGACATAGCCGAAGGCGTATATTCCCATCATGAGAAATGGAATGGCAAGGGATATCCAAAAGGACTTAAGGGTTCTGAAATCCCATTAATAGCAAGAATTATTGCTGTTGCTGAAGCATATGATGCATTAATTAACAGTAAAACGGTAAAACCTATTTCCAAAAAACAGGCTTTGGATAACATAAAATCTATGGCAGGCATTATGTTAGATCCTAATATAGTCAATCTTTTTGTTGATATAATGTCTGATAACGTATAATATTTATATATGTTACTAGGGGCAAATTTTTAAAAATGAATAAAAATAATTCTATGTCAAGATTTTTAACAAATAACAATAGGTTTAAGAAAGATAATCCGAACTACAGTAGAGTTTATCTTCTTAACGCAGCATTGATTGTATTGTCGATAGTTTGTTTATTTTTTGCAGTTTTAAACTTTTTGGAAAATGATGTGCCCTTTGTTGTGCTACTTGATTTGATTATAATGATATGTGCAATTCTAACAATAGCAAACTTTCATAAAACTGATAATATCAAAATTACTTCATTCCTTACGACCATTCTGTTAACCTTTCTAATTGCAATATATTTCTACTTTGTTGAAAATAGGAATTTTGGATTATTCTGGTTTTCAATCTATCCACCCTTTACATATCTTATATTTGGCAGAAAAAAGGGAAGGATATATACATTGACATTCGGCTCAATTATTTTGACTTATGTAATTTTATGTTACAAATCATGGGAACCTGCTGTTTTTGATTATCAATCTTTAATAAATATTATTGCTGCAGCTATTTGTTTATCTCTATTAATAGTTTTTTATGAAAACAGCAGAAAAGCTGCTGAAGATGCGATAATTATGAAGAATAAAGAACTCGAAATTATGTCAATCACTGATCGTTTAACTGGGTTATACAACCGACACAAATTAGATATCGCTCTTAATGATTTTTTATCAAAAAGCGACAATTGCAATAACATATTCTCAATAATAATTGCAGATATAGACTATTTCAAATCCTTCAATGATACTCACGGACACCTTTATGGCGACAAAGTACTAGTTGATTTGGCAAACATTATAAAAGCAACAGCTGGCGATAAAAATATAGTCGGACGATGGGGAGGAGAGGAATTTCTAATCATTTGCCCAGGTCTTAATAATGAAGGTGTAAAAGAGCTAGCACTTAAGATGCTTGATAATATTTCTAACTACAAAACTAAAGACAATAAAAAGGTATCAATGAGTTTCGGTATTGCATCGTGTCAAGCAGATGAAACTATAGATACATTATTGCAAAGAGCTGATGCTTCTTTGTACTGCTCAAAAGACAAGGGAAGAAATATGGTTGATGGAAAACCTATATGTGATAGTTGATATTTAATTAATGTTTTATAAGAAAGAATAAAGTATTTTTATAGATAAATAATAAGGTGCTGATATGTATAAAATTCTTATAGTGGAAGATGATCTGGTTATAGCTTCATCATTAAAAAAACATATAGAAACATGGGGTTACGATTCAAAATATATAACCGATTTCAAGAATGTCCTTGATGAGTTTTCAACTTACAAACCTCATCTTGTTTTACTTGATGTATCTCTTCCCTATTTTAATGGATATCATTGGTGTGAAATGATAAGAAAAATTTCAAAAACGCCTATAATATTCATATCCTCTTTTTCTGAGAATATGAATATTATTATGGCTATAAATATGGGTGCAGATGATTTTATATCAAAACCTTTTGATCTTGATGTACTCACAGCAAAAATCAATGCACTATTAAGAAGGACTTATGATTTTAAACCTAACGATGAATGTTTAATAGCAAATGGACTTATCCTTAATACTAATAACCTGTCAATGGAATATAAAGATACTGTTTATGAACTGACAAAGAATGAATTCAGAATTCTTCAGGTTTTGATGAGTTCTAAAGGGAAAACTGTAAATCGTGATACATTGATGTCTAAACTGTGGGAAACAGACAGTTATATAGATGATAATACTCTGACTGTTAATATAAACAGGTTAAGAAAAAAGCTTGAAGCAGTAGGTCTTAATAATTTCATAATAACAAAAAAAGGAATCGGGTATCTTGTACCATGAAACTTTTTTTTGAATATCTTAAATATCACATAAAAAGTATAATTCTGTTTTCTTCATTTTCATGTATATTTCTTATCGTATTCATACTGTACTCCGTTGAACCGCAACCGGCTTTGTATGCTTCTTTTATATGCTTTGTTTTTGGCCTTATGTTAGCTATTCTGAGCTTTATCAGATTTCTTTCTAAACATAAATCATTATCAGAAATGAAGAATAAAATTACTATAACTAAAGATGACCTCCCAGTACCAAAAAACCTTATAGAACAGGATTATGAAGATCTTATTACTGTTTTGCACGATGAAAAAACCAGTATAGAATCAAAAAAAGCAAATACGATTGCTGAACTTAATGACTATTATACAATGTGGGTACATCAGATAAAAACACCTATATCTGCAATAAAGCTTCTTTTTCAGACTAATGATATTCATGATGTAGAAATAGAGCAGCAGCTTTTTAAGATAGAACAGTATTCTGAAATGGCTTTGCAGTATATCCGTACTGAATCAGATGTTGCTGATTTTCTAATCCGTGAATACCCATTAGATGCAATAATAAGACAAGCTGTAAGAAAATACTCAAAATCCTTTATTACCAAAAAAATTGCTCTAGATTATACTCCGACACAGAAAACAGTATTAACAGATGAAAAATGGCTTTTATTCGTTATTGAACAGATACTTTCAAATTCTTTGAAATATACAGACTCTGGAAAAATATCAATATACACAAAAGAAGATGATAAATATACATTAGTTATTGAAGATACCGGAATAGGTATTGAATCTAATGACCTTCCAATGATATGCGAAAAAGGATATACAGGGATAAATGGAAGATATGATAAGAAATCAACAGGTATCGGACTATATCTAAGCAAAAAAATACTTAGTAAACTTTCTCATGAGTTAGCAATAGAATCTCAACCTGGTTCTGGAACAAAAGTTTATATCAGTTTTTCTTCAGAGGAAAGAATATCTGACTAACTTACAAAAATGTAAGATTAATACGTATTTTGTAAGTATATTTTATGGATAACCTCTTATCTTTTATGTGATAATATCTGCAAACAGGAGGTTTTATATGCTTTTAGATGTTAAAAATCTTAAAAAAATCTATACTACAAGATTTGGCGGACACAATGTGCAGGCCTTGACTAATGTCACTTTTTCAGTTGAGGAAGGCGAATTTATTGCAATAATGGGAGAGTCTGGTTCCGGAAAAACCACGCTTCTCAATATAATTGCTGCTCTTGACAAACCTACTTCAGGTGAAGTTTTCCTCAAGGACAAATCATTAATAGGTATTTCTGAAAAAGAAATTTCAGCTTTCAGAAGAGATAATCTTGGTTTTGTTTTTCAGGACTTCAATCTTCTTGATACTTTCTCTGTAAAAGACAATATTCTTCTCCCCCTTGTATTATCAGGACATACATATGAAGAAATGAAGAACAGTCTTAATACTGTGGTTGAGAAACTAGGAATATCAGATCTTCTTGAGAAATTTCCATATGAAATATCAGGAGGACAGAAACAAAGAACAGCCATTGCAAGAGCTATAATTACAAATCCTAAACTTTTACTTGCAGACGAACCAACAGGAGCTCTTGATTCAAAAGCAACAGAATCGCTTCTTAAATTGTTCAAGAAAATAAATGAAGATGGACAGACAGTATTCATGGTCACTCATTCTGTAAAAGCTGCAAGTCACGCATCAAGAATTTTATTCTTAAGAGATGGAGCAGTATTTCATCAGATATACAGAGGTTCCTCATCAAATGAAGAAATGTATCAAAAAATATCCGATACATTGACAGTTATAGCGACAGGTGGTGGCTTCAATGCGTAACTGCATGTATTTTAAACTTGCTGCAATAAATATAAAGAAAAATGCAAAGATGTATATCCCATATATTATTACCTCTATCATTACAATAATGATGTTCTATATTATGATTTTCTTAACACACAATCCTGGATTGGTTGGAATGAAAGGTGAACATTCATTAAGAACTGTATTAGTGATGGGAATATATGTTATAGGTATTTTTTCTGTTATATTTCTATTCTATACTAACAGTTTTCTACTCAAAAGAAGAAAAAATGAAATAGGCTTATATAACATTCTGGGCATGGAGAAAAAACATATAGCCCGAATGTTAACTATAGAAAATATATATACTTATCTTATAAATATGATTTTGGGTCTATTCTTCGGAATTCTGTTTTCCAGACTTATGCTGCTTTTACTCTTTAAAATTTTGAAGGCAGGAACAGGCTTCGTTTTTAATATTTCCATGCAGGGATTATATATGAGTTTCATTTTTTTCACTGCAATATCAGTTTTAATTCTTCTAAACAACATCCGCCAGATACATTTGTCAAAACCGGTTGAACTTCTAAAGGGAGGAAATGTAGGAGAAAAGGAACCAAAAACAAAGTGGCTTTTAGCAGTTATAGGGATTATTACAATGGGTACAGGATATTATCTGGCTATAACCGTTGATAATGCAATCTCAGCGCTTAATAATTTCTTTATAGCTGTAATATTGGTTATCATCGGGACATATTGCATATTCACTGCATTCAGCATAGCTTTTCTGAAAATACTTAGAAAGAATAAGAAATATTATTACAAGGCCAAACATTTCACTTCAGTATCAGGAATGATTTACAGAATGAAGCAGAATGCTGTTGGCCTTGCAAATATATGCATTTTATCCACTATGGTACTGGTAATGATATCTTCAACGGTATGTCTGTATATCGGTCAGGATGATGTTCTGAAAAACAGATTTCCGACAAATATTGAAATCCAAACCATATTTGCAAACGAAGAAAAAGCTAAAGCAGTCAGTAAGACCGTTAATCAGAAGATACTGGAAAGCGGATATGAAATTGATGCATATAATGAATTTCGATTCAAAACATACTCTCTTGAATTCGATAATAAAAATCATGTATTCCACCACAGTAACGATATTTCTCTGAGTCTGGATAAAATGTATATTACATATATGTTTCCAATTGAATCATATAACATAAATACCGGTTCTGATATTATTCTTAATGATAATGAAGTAGTCATATACAGTCCTGATGATATTGATTTATCAGACAAATTTAATATTAATGATAAAACATTCTATGTAAAAAATATTGTTGAAAACCCTAATTTTTCAATACAGAACAATGGATCATATATGAAACTTATTTACATTTTCGTAAGCAATGAAGAAGTTATAAAAGACATTCATAAAGATTTTGTTGAATATTTTGGTGAGTATTGTGATTTATCGTATCTAATAGGGTTTGATGTTAAAGAACCTGAGGAAAAACAGATTGAACTTATGTACAGCATACGTGATGAACTTAGAAATACAGATGAATATAAGAACCTGTCTTTTATCATGTACGCAACTGCAGAGGAAAAGCTTGATTTTTACGCAATTTATGGTGGCTTATTCTTTTTAGGATTATTTCTTGGCGCATTATTTATGATGGCAACAGTTCTGATAATTTATTATAAGCAGATTTCTGAAGGATATGAAGACAAACATCGTTTCCATATCATGCAACAGGTTGGAATGAGCAAGCATGAAATAAGAAAATCCATACGCTCTCAGGTTCTAACAGTCTTTTTCTTGCCTCTTGTTACTGCAATTGTACATATATTATTCGCTTTTAAAATGATTACAAAAATGCTTGAGGTTCTAAATCTTACAAATGTCAGCCTATTTATTATATGCACAATAGCAACTGTAATAATATTTGCAATCTTCTATGTTATTGTTTATTCACTTACTGCAAGAACATATTACAAAATAGTAGAATAACTACCCAACCTTTACAACATATCTGTTAAGATAACAGGGATATTTCGTAAGGTCCTCCCTATAAGGAGCTAAAACCACGAGATTCCCTGTTAGCTTATCTTCATATACTCCATGATTTGAATAATCAACGACATTGGAAGTCTTTTCCATAGTTTCATGATTTGATCTCTTTGTATCTATAACCATAACTGTATCTTTAATAACCTTACAAGATTTCTTATCTACTTCGGCAATACACAAAGGGTATCTTGGCAGATTACCTTCAGGATTTTTTTCATTTATAACACCTATATAGTAAAGCTTATTATTGCTGTGATTAAGCAATTTCGGAATACATGATGATGAATACATAATACTACCATCATTAAATGTAAGCATTTTCGGTTCAGACCATGTATAACCGTTATCATTTGAAACTGAATAAAACTTGGTTCCAATAATTTTATCCGATTGTCTGTAATTACTGTTGCGCATTATCATTATTACTTTATTGTTATCTAACAAACCGAATGTAGGTTCATACAATCCTCTTACTGACTTATCCAGTCCTACAGTAACATACTGATTTATGTCCCACTCATATTCTAATTTATCTTTATTCCATGTACCTTTTAAAGCACCAGCTTTCATAAAACCCATACCTGTCGGATTTAGTAATGTTCCATCATCATTCAAAACCTGTATCTGAACACTTAGAAGCAATGTGCCATCTTGAGATCTTACTACTAAAGGAGATACCATGGCTGCCATGTTCTTTTCAAACTCAACTTCTTTTATAAAATGAGTTTTATCATAACTCATACCCTTTTGAATTATATATTTCTTATCTGTCCATGTATGACCATTATCGAATGAAATACGGTAATAAAGGGTTCTCATACGCCACAAGGAAGCAAGTTTGTTTTCTTCCCAGTATGTATCATTAGCGAAATACACCATTACATTTGCAACTTCATCTGTATATAGTGCTCCATAACCGCTTTTTACCCAGCTGTTTTTAAAGTCATAAACATATGATTTCTCTATCATATGCTGTTCTTGCCATGTCAGTCCGTTGTCAAGAGATCTTAGTATAAGGCTTCCGGTGTTACTGTCTGAACCATTAAAAAGATCAAAATTCATTATCATTTCATCTGAATTATTGCAGTATGCGACTGTCGGCCCTAATATGAAATAATCCTTATAACTCAAATACTTATCCTGTTTTTCTAATAATTCAAATGGCATGTTAACCTCCGCATCTTTTTTATGATTATATCATCTTAAGCACCAATATTCATGATAATTTAATAGCTTTAAAAATATAGTATAATAAAGTTGGGGTGAATATATGAGAGCATTTGAAAGAGTTAATTGTGGAATAAAGAGTATGGATAGTCTTTTAGATAATATTAGGCTTGGAGACAATGTAGTTATTCAGGTCAGTCATCTCAAAGACTACAGCAAAATTGCAAATCTTTTTGCTATGCAGTCGATAAAAGATGGTAAATCAGTAAATTATATTCGTTTCGGATCACATGAAGCTGTATTAGAAGAACAAAAAGGAATCAAGATTTATACTCCTAACCCAAACTCAGGTTTTGAGAGCTTTACAATGGAAGTCAGAAGAATTATAGAGAGTAACGGGTATGATGCTTTTTACATCTTTGACTGCTTGTCAGATTTACAGGCAATTTGGTCAACTGATTTGATGATGGGAAATTTCTTCTGTGTCACCTGCCCTTATCTTTTTCAATTAAATACAGTAGCATACTTCCCTATTCTCAGAGGTCACCATGATTACTCTACAATAGCCAGAATCCAAAATACCACACAGCTGCTACTAGATATCTATTCGCAGAACAATGAGCTATATCTGCACCCCATCAAAGTATGGAACCGGTATTCTCCAGACATGTTTTTACCTCATAAACTGGATGATTCTGAAGACTTCATACCACTGGTGAATAGTATTGATCTTAATAATTACTATAGTTTAATTCAAAAAGAACAGTCTAAAACACCCTTACTAAACATTGACAGTTATGAAAGATTCTTTATAGAAATCAAGCAGAAACATAAACAAGGCACCATAAGTAATGATGACATTGACAGAGTCATTAAAAGCATGATGACTCATGATGAGTTTATTGAAACTTTAATTAAAAACCATTTTTCCTGTGATGATCTTTTCTATATTAAAGAAAGAATGATTGGAACTGGTTCTATAGGAGGAAAGGCCTGTGGCATGCTCCTTGCTAGAAAAATAATACACAATGACAATATAAATTCTGAAGACTTTTTAGAACCTCATGATTCGTTCTATATAGGAACTGATGTCTTTTATTCATTTCTGGTTGAAAACAATTTATGGACTTTACATATAATGCAGCAAAAGGATGAATACTATTTTAAAAAAGCTGATGAGTTAAAAGAAGCAATACTTAATGGCAGATTTCCTGAGAATATACGTTCACAATTTCGACGTATGCTTGAGTACTTCGGACAAATTCCCATTATTGTAAGGTCCAGCAGTTTTTTGGAGGATGGATTCAAAAGCGCATTTGCCGGCAAATATGATTCTGTTTTCTGTGCTAGCAAGGTTGATCCGATAAAACGGCTGGAAAGATTTGAAGATGCCATAAGAAGAGTGTATGCAAGTATGATGAGCACTTCAGTATTAGAGTACAGAAAAAAAAGACAAATGGATAAAACCGACGAACAAATGGCAATATTAGTTCAAAGAGTCAGCGGAACAAAATTTGACAATTACTATATGCCCTGTGTTGCAGGAATAGGTTTTTCATACAGTTTGTACAGATGGAGCGCTGAGTTGAATCCAAATGCCGGAATGTTAAGACTAGTAGCAGGACTTGGAACCAAGGCAGTAGATAGGACAGGATATGATTATCCAAGGCTTGTTAACCTGGATGTACCTGAAAAAACAACATTAGTTACTGACGAAGAAAAACACAGGTATTCACAACGTTTCATTGATGTAATTGATTTGGAGGAGAACAAATTTACAGAAATCGATTTTGAAAAGTTGCTTTTATCACTTCCAAAATGGTATACAGACCTCATCTTTGAACACGACAGAAATGCTGAAGCCAATTTAAGAGATTCCAGAATAAGAAGAAATGTACTGTATATTTCCTGTCATAATGTGGTTAAAAATAAAAAACTCATGGAGATCATGTCATATATTTTAGCAAAGCTTCAGCAGGTTTATTCTACTCCTGTAGATATTGAATTTACTGTAAACTTTTCTCCAGAGGGAAATTTTCAGATAAATCTTGTTCAGTGCAGACCACTGTATATATGGAAAAACCAGAAAAGCATTACTATTCCTGAGCATAAATTTTCAGATATACTATTTAAATCACATAACACATTTATGGGCAATAAACCCCATATATCTGTAGATACTGTAATTTATGTAGAAGCACGCAAATATCACGAACTATCATATAAGAAGAAAAGTTCAGTTGCATCTGCAGTTGGAAAAATTAATAAGTATTATAAAAACAGTAATAAAACTGTACTTCTACTTACTCCTGGAAGAATAGGTACTTCATCTAATGAATTCGGCCTTACGGTCAGTTTTGCAGAAATTTCAAATTTTAAAATCATATGTGAATATACTGATAAGAAAGCAGGTTTCTTTCCTGAGTTCTCTTTTGGCAGTCATATGTTTCAGGATCTTGTGGAAAATGAATTTTTCTATATAGCTCTAGATGATAATGCTGATAATATACTAAACACTGATAGTTTTATTAAATTAAATGATATTACATCTAGGTTTTCTGAAGACATAAATGATTATGAATGTATTCGGATTTTCGAAAATGATTTAAAAACAAAAATTGATTTGTATGCAGACTTCGATAAACGGATATGTGTGTTGTTAAGAAGATGATGAATTTTTGAAACACCAGACAATTTTATACATTCGATTCGCTGTTTCTTCATCTATGTTTATTGAATTTAAATATTTCTCACACTCATTTAGAATTTTTATATATTCTTTACTTTGGTTATTATAATAAATGTAATCATCTTCAAAATCATTATTAAGCATATCAATCCTAAATTTAATTTTATCTAATTGATAGCCTAATCCTTTTAGAACTTTAATTATTCTTAGTTTTTCCAAATCTTCATCAGTATATATCCTATATCCGTTTAGTTTTCGCTTAATTTGAATTAAATTTTTCTTCTCCCAGTTCCTTATAGAATCTGGTGTAGTGTTGATATATTCAGATGCTTTTTTTCTTGTGAAGTATAGTTGATTTTCTTGACCACTCTTACTTGTAATTACAGCATCTTTTGCTTTCTTAATCTCTTCAACATTAATCTTCTCTTGTCTTATATATGAGATAAGTTCATTAATATATAATAGTGAAGTGTCCAGATCACTATCTGCGCATGCTTTAACTGACTGTATTGCTTTTTTTCTAATATACTTATGCTGCTTGTTCATACTAAGAGCATGTCTTGCCAGTTTGTATTCTAATACATGCTTATCATTAAATACCCTGTACCCGTTAACAAGTCTCTTTGCAGGTGAAACAAGGCCTAAATCCTCATATAATCTAACTGTATTCGAATGTATACCTGTAATTTTCGCTATTTGTGAAGTTCTGTAGTTTGCCATTTGTCACCTCAATAAGGCTGGTATTCTAATGTATGGTTAAATCATATCACAGACACTGTTGTAAAGTAAATATTTCTTTACAGAAATAAATAGTATTATTGTTATGAATAGTTTACCTATACAAGTAATATGCAAATTTCTGCTTCTAATAGACCTGAAGTGAAGAATAACTAATCAGAAATCTACCTGTAATTACAACTTACAGGTTTTCTATTAGTAAAATTCATAATTCTTATCAATAAATTTATTGCTTTATATATCAATTTATGAAAGTCTGTTTTTGAAATCCTCATACCCAAATTTCTTAACCAGCTTAAAATCTGTACTATTCTGTGCCAGATATATCGAAGGTAATGGCATTCCATTAAATGTGTTATTCTTAACCATTGTGTAAATAGCCATATCACAAAAGACTACTATATCCCCTGTTTTAAGTTTATAGTCAAAAGAATAATCTGAGATTACATCACCTGCAAGGCATGTAGGTCCTGCAAGTCTGAAAGTATATTTCAACTCATTGGGCATTTTAGCATTTAAAACATTAGGACGATATGGCATCTCCAGTACATCAGGCATATGACATGCTGCTGATGTATCCATTATTGCAATATCCATTTCATTGTGAATTATATCAATTACTTTCGATACAAGAACACCTGCATCTAAAGCAATAGCTTCCCCAGGTTCAAGGTATACTTCCACATTATATTTCTCTTTAAATGCTTTTATGCATTCTATTAAAGCTAAGACATCATAATCTTTTCTGGTTATGTGATGCCCTCCCCCGAAATTAACCCATTTCATCTTTTTAATATAAGGACCGAATTTTTCTTCAACAGCATTAATTGTTTCTATTAAGGCATCAGAGTTCTGTTCGCAAAGAGTATGAAAATGAAAACCGGTTATTCCATCAAGAAGATCTTCTTTGAAATTTTTCTTTGTCACTCCTAACCTTGAAAAAGCTGAGCAGGGATCATATATTGCATGATTCTGTGTCGAGTGTTCTGGATTTATCCTCATACCAAATTGCCTGTTACTTTTTAAAGCCTTGTCTTTGAACTTTTCCCACTGGGAAAAAGAGTTGAAGATTATATGATCACAAATTTCTAAAATTTCATCAAATTCCTCTTCTTTGTAGGCAGGTGAAAAAACATGATTCTGCTTCTTCATATATTCATATCCCAGTTTTGCTTCATATAAGCCAGACGAAGCTGTACCAGAAATATATTCTGCTATCAAAGGATAAACTTCAAACATTGAAAAAGCTTTTTGAGCAAGTAGTATCTTACATCCTGAAGTTTTCTCAACATATCTTAAAATTTCTAAGTTACTGATCAGTTTTGATTTATCAACTACATAAGCAGGAGTATTTATATTGCTAAAGTCATATTCCATCTATTCTACCAATTTAGGATTGAAATCCAATTGCCAAGGCAATCCCCATTTATTTAATGCTTCCATGAAGGGGTCAGGATCAAACTGCTCCATATTGAATACGCCAGGTTTTCTCCATTGACCGTTCAGTACCAGCATAGTTCCTATCATTGCAGGAACTCCTGTGGTGTATGATATTGCCTGACTTTCAACCTCTTTGTATGCTTCTTCATGATCACACACGTTGTAAATATAAAGTATTTTTTCTTTATTATCTTTTATACCTCTAAATATACACCCTATATTGGTCTTGCCTTTTGTTCTGGGACCAAGCGAAGCAGGGTCAGGCAAGAGTGCTTTTAAAAACTGTAAAGGAACTATCTTCATCCCATTGTAATCTATAGGTTCAATAGAGGTCATGCCGACATTCTCCAAACATTTAAGGTGAGTAAGATAGCTTAGCCCAAAAGTCATAAAAAAGCGGATTCTCTTTACTCCTTTAATATATTTAGCAAGGCTTTCAATTTCTTCATGATGTAAAAGATACATATCCTTAGGACCTATCTGAGGAAAATCATATACCCTTTTTATCTGCATAGGTTCTGTTTCTATCATATCACCATTTTCAAAGTAAGAACCCTTTGCTGTAACTTCCCTTATATTAATCTCCGGATTGAAGTTGGTAGCAAACGGATATCCATGATCACCTGCATTCGCATCAAGTATATCGATATAATTAATTTCATCAAAATAATGTTTCTGAGCATAAGCTGAAAAAACTGATGTTACTCCTGGGTCAAATCCGCTCCCTAAGAGTGCCGTTATTCCAGCTTCTGTGAATCTTTCGTTATATTCCCACTGCCATTTGTACTCAAACTTTGCTGTATCAACCGGTTCATAATTCGCTGTATCAACATAATTTGTTTTTGTTGCAAGACATGCGTCCATTATCGTCAAATCCTGATATGGAAGAGCGAGATTTAAAACTGTATCAGGTTTAAATGAATTTATTAAAGCAACTAATTCTTTGACATTATCAGCATCAACTTTTGCAGTATGGATAATAGTTTTCTCATTTTCCAGTTTCTTTTTTAAATCATCACATTTACTTTTAGTTCTGCTTGCAATCATAATTTCCGGAAATACTTCGTAATTCTGACAACATTTCCTTATTGCAACATTAGCAACTCCGCCACATCCGATTATTAATACTTTACTCATTACAATTACCCCCTATCATGATTAAAATCTCTCTTGTTATCTTGCATGCTGCTGCTGTAGATGCTCCTGAATGGTCGTAGTGTGGTGATAATTCAACTATATCACATCCAACAACTTCTAACCCCTTCAGTTCCAAAACTGCATTTAAAAGCTCCTTAAAGCTTACCCCTGCCGGTTCAGGTGTTCCTGTCCCGCTAAAAAATGCAGGATCCAGCACATCAAGATCCAAACTCAGATAAACATGTTTTCCTTTAAGTTTTTCTTTTACATCCTTAACAGAATCCAAATCAAACTTATACATATTAGTATGTTTATCAGCAAATTCAAACTCAGATTTTTCACCGCTTCTAATTCCGAACTGATAAATCCTATCATCTCCTGTTATTTCCCATATCCTTCTCATTACTGTCGCATGTGAAAGTTTCTGTCCTAGATAATCATCTCTCAAATCAGCGTGTGCATCAAAGTGAACAATTACAAGGTCTTGATATTTTTCAACTAATGGCTTTATAGCCGCATAACTTACAAGGTGCTCTCCACCTAAAAGTACTGGTATCTTTGAATCACCAACTACACTTCTTGACATTTCTTCAATCATGTACAGTGCTTTTTTTGTGTCACCAAAAGGAAGTTCAATATCAAATGCATCATGTATTTTGAAGTCAGATAAACTTAAATCCTGATATACGGAATAATCCTCTATTCCAAATGATTCGCTCCTGATAGCACTGCTTCCAAATCTTGTTCCTGGTCTGTATGATGTAGTATTATCAAAAGGAGCACCATAGATTACTATTTTTGCTTCCTCATAACTTGAAGTACAACCCATAAAGCCGTTTGCATTATTCGACATTTTCCAACATCTCCTCTACGTAATTTGGCAGATAAAAAGAACCTTTATGCAGGTTTGTATTATAGTAGCGTGTTTTAATGCCAAGAGCTTCCCATTTTTGAGGGTTCATATCATGTACCGGATGAAGCTTTTTAGATGCAAATCCGAAAAGCCAATGTCCTGAAGGATATGTAGGGATAAAAGCCTGATATACCTTGCTTAATGGGAAAGAATCAAATATCCTTTTATGAGCTCTTTTCATTGCCGCAGCATCTTCTTCATAGAAGGGGCTTTCATGTTGATTAACCATAATCCCATCCTCTTTCAATGCTTTAAAGCAGTTACCGTAAAATTCTTTTGTAAAAAGTCCTTCTCCAGGTCCAAAAGGATCCGTTGAATCAACAATAATCAAATCATATTCTTCTATATGTCTTCTAATGAATTTCATTCCGTCCTGGTAATATATATTTACTCTTTTGTCTTCAAATCCACATGCAGTATTAGGCAAGAATTCTTTGCATACTGCAACTACTTCTTCATCAATTTCCGAAACATCTATCCTCTTAATAGTGGGATATTTTATCAGTTCTCTTAATACTCCCCCATCTCCTGCACCTATAACCAGAACATCCGTTGTATCAGGTTTTACAGCCATCGGGACATGTGTAATCATTTCATGATATATGAACTCATCTTTTTCAGTAAGCATCATGTATCCGTCAAGAGCAAGAAATTTTCCGAATTCAAGTGATTCAAATACATCAATTCTCTGAAAACGGCTTTCTTTGCTGAAAAGCTGCTTATCCACTTTTATGGACAAATATACGTTTTCAGTATGTTTTTCGCTATACCAAAATTCCATTTAACGGCCTCCTATCAAGACATTAAGATTCTTAATTGTCATATCCTCGGGCCCTGTTATCAATGAGCCCTTTTCCTTTGCATAGACTATATAGTCTATTATCTGTTCTGTTATCCTCTCTCCAGGAGCTAAAATAGGTATCCCCGGAGGATATGCCATTACAAATTCCCCGCAAATATGTCCAGCTGTGCTTTTTATATCCATACTTACTTTCTTTGCATAAAATGCTTCCTGTGGAGACATCTCAACAACTGGATTTATATATTCATGCTTCAAAGCTGAAGTACGAGGTTTCTTGTATCTTCTTCTTATTTCTGAAAGAGATCCTATCAGCTGTTCGATATTCTTGTCACTATCTCCTACTGAGATGTATGCCAAGATATTTTCCAAATCACCAAATTCAATCTGTATATCATATTCGTCTCTTAAAAGATCAAATACTTCAATACCTGCTAACCCTACTCCTGATGTATTTATTGATAACTTTGTTACATCAAAATCAAATACAGTATCATTGTTTACCAGTTCCTTTGAATATGCATAATAGTCGCCTATATCATTAATTTCCTCTCTTGCATATTGAGAAAGCTCGATTACAGTATCGAATATTTCTTTTCCATGCAGAAAAAGTCTTCTTCTTGATATGTCCAGACTGGACATCAGTAAATATGACCCTGAAGTAGTCTGTGTAAGGTTAATAACTTGTCGCATATAGTCAACATTTATATTATCACCACATAGAAGAAGAGAACTCTGAGTTAAAGACCCCCCAGACTTATGCATACTTACAGATGCCATATCAGCACCTGCTGCCATTGCTGATATAGGAAGATTGTCATTAAAATAGAAATGGGTTCCGTGTGCTTCATCTACCATAACAAGCATATTATGCTTATGAGCTAGTTGTGTTATCTGCTTGAGGTTTGAGCATATTCCATAATATGTTGGATTATTTACAAAAACTGCCTTAGCATCAGGATTCTGCTCAATTGCCTTTACCACATCATTGTATGACATACCTAATGAAATACCAAGCTCACTGTTTATCTGAGGGTTAATGTACACCGGTATAGCTCCACAGAGAACAAATGCATTAATAACGCTTCTGTGGACGTTTCTGGGCATAATAATCTTGTCTCCTCTTTTTAGAGAATACAAAACCATCGACTGTACTGCAGAAGTGGTTCCATTTACCATGAAGTATGCATACTTTGCACCGAAAGCCTGAGCAGCTAAATCTTCTGCTTCTTTAATCACTCCAGTAGGATGGCATATATTATCAAGATGCTTCATAGAATTTATATCTACAGAAAGACATTTCTGACCTAAAAAGTCAGTAAGATCTTTATTGCCTTTACCCCTTTTGTGTCCGGGAACATCAAAAGGAACAATATGTAATGTCTTAAGCTCTTCAAGCGCCTCGTATATAGGGGCGCGATTCTGGTCTAGTAAAATCATCTTTGCCACCTTAATAAACGTTAATGCCGCTGAAAATTTCTATCATTTCACGGCGCAGGCTGTTTGTTATTGACAGCCTTGTTTTTGGTGCTATTTCATAAACATCCGTATTAAACAGATAATTCTGAAGATCCACCTCTTTTATCATCATCTTTGAATGAAAAATATTAGCCTGATAAACATTGATATCAACTGCATCATATCTTTCTAAGGTCTTAGCATCTATATAGTCTTGTATGGAAGTAATATCATGATCCATGAAAAGTTTTCTACCTGTAATGTCCCTTGTGAATCCTCTGACTTTATAATCCATTGTAATTATATCTGAATCAAAATTCCCAATCAAAAAATCCAGTGTAGACAAAGGTGTGATTTCACCGCAAGTTGCAACATCTATGTCAACCCTAAAGGTAGCTATTGATGTATCAGGATGGTATTCAGGATAAGTATGGACTGTAACATGGCTCTTATCTAGATGTGCTACTATCTCCTTATTCTTGTGAGGAATCATTGCTTCTTCTGCAATTAAGAAAGTAGCGCTGGCTCCTTGAGGCTCATAATCCTGTTTTGCAATATTTAAAACTGTGGCTCCAATCATCTGAGTAACTGTTGTAAGTATATTCGTAAGCCTTTCCGAGTTATATTGCTCGTTGATATATGCTATGTAATCTCTTTGTTCTCGCTCAGATTTTGCATAACACACATCATAGATATTAAAGCTTAAAGTCTTAGTCAGATTATTGAATCCATATAATTTCATCTTTTCGTTCACGTCCACCTCCATAATAAAACAGGACATACCATTATTCTTGATACATCCATGTAAAACAGTCATGTCATTTTGGTGATGCGTGCACAGCCGCTATCCGTATCAGAGTCTATATAGCAAGAACTACTTTTACCACTCTTATTGACCGTTTTACAAGTGTGTATCCAATACACTTTTGGCTTATAGCCATCTTACAAAATCTGAGCTCTTAACTCAGTCAATAAGCAGCTTTACGCTGCAATCGGCAGTTGACCCGGCTGTCCGTCTGGCCTTAGCTCCTTATATAAGAAGCGGTCAAGAAGTTCATGTAGTCTGCTAAATAACCGACTCAGAAACCGATGTAAATATAACATTATGCTATGGTTATGTCAATAAAAAATATATACATCACTGACAGCCTATTTATATAATACACAAAAAATCTTTAAAGAGAAAGGAGAACAGAAAGATATCTGTTCTCCCTGCATATAAACGGGGCAGTTTATATGGGAATTAAGCTTTTTTATGTTATATAACAAATAATATCGTTATCAGTAAACCAAATACTATTGTCATAATTACAGAAAGTATAATTGCTGTTGTCTTTATGCCTATTGCTTTATTTGACATTTATTTACCTCCTGTAAAGATTACTTCATAACCTTCTAATACATATATACGAAGGTCTGTACATATATTCTGGGGTAGAGCTGAAAATTATTAAAAAAAAACAGACCAGTTCTTGGTCTGATCTGTTTTCTAAACGAGAGGATAGATTGATTGATATTGGTTTTCTCCCGTTATTAATGAATTTAGACTTCCCTGCTATTAACTCATTATCCATAGTACATAATACGAACAGTATCATTTAATTTCTGGGGTAGGAAATAAAAAAATAAAAAAAAGACCAGAAAATTTCTGGTCTAAATTTAATTAACTATTTTATTAGTATCATCCCCTGCCGGATTTACCTTGTCCTGGAGTCTCTTCAGGTCGGCCTGGAGTGTTATCTGTCTTACCAACATCAGACATATCTTCATCATCTTCTGATTCAATTTCTTCTTCAGTTTCCTCTATTTCCTGCTCATCTTCTAAGTCGTCTGCATCAGGAGTTTCCTCAGGTTTGTTTTCCTGTCCTGGAGTTTCTTCAGGTTTTCCTGGTGTGTCGTCAGGCTTGTTTTCCTGCCCTGGAGTTTCCTCAGGCTTTCCTGTTGTATCTTCAGGCTTGTTTTCCTGCCCTGGAGTTTCCTCAGGCTTTCCTGGTGTATCTTCAGGCTTGTTTTCCTGCCCTGGAGTCTCTTCAGGTCCTCCTGGTGTGTCTTCAGGCTTATTTTCCTGCTCTGGAGTTTCCTCAGGTTTTCCTGGTGTGTCTTCAGGTTTATTTTCCTGTCCTGGAGTTTCCTCAGGCTTTCCTGGTGTGTCTTCAGGCTTGTTGTCCTGACCTGGAGTTTCCTCAGGCTTTCCTGGTGTATCTTCAGGCTTATTTTCCTGCTCTGGAGTTTCCTCAGGTTTTCCTGGTGTGTCTTCAGGTTTATTTTCCTGTCCTGGAGTTTCCTCAGGCTTTCCTGGTGTATCTTCAGGCTTGTTGTCCTGTCCTGGAGTTTCCTCAGGTTTTCCTGGTGTGTCTTCAGGCTTGTTGTTTCCTTTATTCTCATTTGTTTTTGCTACAATGTCTTTAACTGACATCTCCAGCCACTCTTGCTTATTTATATTTTCTGGATCATCAGAACTTTCAATAAGCTTTTCCACTAAAACAAGTTTGCCTGGTGTTACGCCGAGTTCTCTGGCTTCTTCCACCCTTTCTAACCCAACTGCTTCTCCATATACTATAGCTGAAGAATTATTCTTTTCAACAGCAGTTTTTACTGATTCTTGAAGTTTAGCTGCCAATTCTATTGCATTATTACTGTTTTGTGCTGCAGTTGATATCATAACCCCAGCATCTTCTCCAGATAGATATCCTTCCACAACCGCCTCTTCTATAGTCATATTTAATGCTTCTTCTATTCTTTTGTTCTTTAAGTCTTTTATATTTAATTGTTCAAGCAATCTTATTCCGTCTTCATTTACTCCCTCAGCATCGATAACTCTGTTAAACATATTAACAGAATATTCCACTGATGGATTTATATCCATACTTACATATTTAGTAGGTAAATAGTATGAAGATGTACCTAGTCCTATTGAAAACAGCAAACTTGCTGCTGCAAGAGCAATTGTTGCTTTAATACTCATTATTTTTGTTGTCATTCCTGCATCGACCTCCTGTCCTATTGAATAGTTCCTATTGCGAACCTTTATGATGCTTCCGTCATCACTTAACATCGCGGCAGTATTCTTCCTTATATCCACTATAACAGCTCTCATATCATTTACCTCCTTTCGTTCCTAATATATGATACATACTCAGCTAAATACGGATAATCATCAGATAATAGCTTTGTAGCCGCTATTATATACATACGATGACGCTCTAAAATTTTTCGGGGTACCTGTATATGCATAAGTATTTTTTTAATTGGAAGTTGTCTTTTTTCATTTATTTCATTATATATTTCCGGATTGTCTAAAATATAGTTAACAACTAAAGCACATGCTTTCTTTGTCTTTGAAGACTTAGGTGAACTTTCAGCCAGAGAATAGAAAGAAAAACCAAACTTTGCAAACTCTTCATTAGCAGCAGAAATTTCGTATTTTAACGACTCATCTCTGCTTACAGCAAGTTTCTCGGATAACTGTGATTTTATTTGAAGATTCTCATCATCTTCTTCAGGCTCTATGTCGTAAACTGACGGATCAACTGATATTTCATTGTTATATTTTTTTTCTGTCCTATAGTAATCGATTAATTTTCTGGTTATAAGCAATTTCGAGTAAGCATAAAAAGAACCTTTTTCTTGTTCATAAGTTTTAACTGCATCAGAAAATGCAATAATGGAAACAGACCATTCATCATCATGTTCCGATATAAACTTTTTTGTTACCTCATAAGCGCATTTTATGATGAAGCCTTTGTTTTTTATTAGTAGTTCTTCAAAAACCTTCTCATCTTTTGCTGCCTGTAACGCTAAATCATCGATTGTATTCATACAATCCTCCATCGCTTTACAATCATATTATACATAAATAGTTATATACTTTCATTGATTTGATATTTTTATTTGATCAAAAAAAATTCTGCTAAAAATCAATATTGTATTTTGCTCAGTGATATAGTATAAAGAATATTACTTATGCTTTTTTTTCTTACCGCTCAAAACGGGTTGATGTAAGTAAAGAATCATTTGCGGATAACATGATAAGGTTTATGCGCACTTTAGGTATCTAATTACCATAAATCAATAGAATGTTTTGATAAATTTATAGCGAACCGGTATTTTGGCTTAATATGCCTAAAAACAACCAAAAATCGGAATTGATATAACTCTTAACAAGAAGTACAATTCATTAAATTTAATTACTTTGGAGGATAGGAACTCTTGATGGTAGAACTAAGAAAGATAACATGGGAAAATTTTAACGATTGCCTTTCACTTGATGTGACAGATGATCAGAAAAATTTCATAGACAGTAATGTATATGCTCTTGCACAGGCATATATAGCCGCTACCAACGATAAGTTTCCACCCATTGCTTATGCGATATATAACGATCAGACAGTAATTGGACTAGTTATACTAGTGCACAAATATGCTAAAGACAGTAAGTATTATCATGAAAACTGTTATGAAGTAGTCAGTTTTATGATTGGAAAACAGTTTCAGGGAAAAGGTTACGGGAAAGAAGCTTTTGCCAGAGTTATAGATATTATCAAGACATTTCCAGAAGGAAAGGCAAAATCGGTCTGTCTTTCATATGACCCTATGAATGAAACTGCACGACGATTGTATGCTTCATACGGATTTATTGAAACAGGTTCAGTAAATGACATTGGCGAAGTAGTAGCAAAGCTAATGATAAATAAATAGATTTTTTGCAAAGACGGCTTAAAGGCCGGTTTTTTACGATTATCACATTGACATATATCGATACAAAACATAAAATTAGTTATGAACATGGATATAATCGAGGTATTGATATGAAAAAAAAATACACACATGAAACCGCTATCTTCAAAGCTTTGAGTGATGAAAACAGGCTGGAGATAATCGAACTGCTTTCAAATGGTGAAAAATGCGGATGTGTTTTATTGGAAAAACTGGACATTCAGCAACCAACTTTATCACATCACATGAAGATTCTTTGCGAAACAGGCCTTGTAAATAGGTATAAAGCTGGAAAATGGATTCACTATTCCCTATCTGAAAGTGCAGCAGAAACTATAAAAAGATTAGCCAGACTTTTTGATGTAGCAGAAAAAAAAAATGAACACAGTAACATGTGTAAGGAATGTGATACAGAAAAAACATAAGGAGCGGTATATGGCACAATATAGAATATTGAAAGATGCTAAGAGAGCAGCAAAACAGTTAGAAGAAGAGATAATTTCATTCGGTAAAGAGATATTAACCAAGTCAATGCCGGATTTAGATAAAATTAAAAGTCTGCATGAGTGGGAAATCGAAAAAGACAGAATTAAATCAGTTATTAGAAATGCATTTCCCTCTGTTTTATTTAACAGAGATGACTTAAACGTAAAGCATGTATCATCACATGAATTTAAAAATTTCAAAGTAGAAAATGTTCTATTTAATTCAATTCTTGGCTGGCAGGTAAATGCATCAGTGTATATACCAAAAGGAGAAGGTCCTTTTCCTGCTGTTATTTGCCCTACAGGGCACAGTTCAAAATTTAAAGAAAATTACTATATTCCAGCTCAGATATTCGCTTCAAATGGATATATAGCTGTATCATTCTGTCCTCCGGGTTGTGTTGGGGAACATGCTTACAGGAATGATCATTTTGTTAATGGTTATTCAGGTTGGCTTAACGGAATGTGGAGTCAGACATATTTTATAGCTGATGCACTAGCCTGTGTAGATTATGTTTACAGCCTTGATTATTGTGATACATCCAATAAGGTATCTATAACAGGAGTTTCAGGAGGCGGAACTACATCAATGTACACAGCCATACTTGATGACAGAATATCTTTTTTAGCTCCTGTGTGCTGCGTATCTGACAATATAAATGCTCAATTTAAAGACCTATATACAGCCTGTCCTGAAACTTTCGGAAAAGGACTTGCTCGTCATGGAATAGAAACAACATATATCTTAGCCTTATTCTCTCCAAAAAGGCTATTTGTTGTAGGCGGTGAGCAAGATGAGGTATTTGATTACAAGGTCACTCAGAAAGTTGTTGACAAACTAAAATATATATATTCACTATATGGTAAAGATTCCAATATCAATTCATATTTTGAAAAAGGTACCGGTCATAAATATAGCCAGACAATGGCTTTAGAAGTTCTAAAGCAGATGAATGTTATACAAAAAAGGACTGATATTCCTATATTACTTAATCGTGATGAAATAGTTCATCTTGAAAGAGAACAACTATCCTGTTATCCATCTGCTGAAGTAAATATGCATACCATAAACAGAGACATCGCATTACAACTTAAAAAAGACAGACCTGAATTAAATAAAGAAGAAACTGTACAAGTTATTAAAAAAATACTTGATATAGAAAATATGCAGACAATGGCAGAACACACCTATATGTTTCCTTTGAAAAATGTTCCATCAAGATGGTGTCATAAATTCAGAGACGTTGTACTGACCCATTCAAATGGGAAAAAAATACCTTTAATCCATGCTTTCAGAGATGATTATGTAAAAAGACCTGTATTTTTATGGTTTGGCGAAACTGATACATGGGAACCTTTTAATAGGAAAGGTCCTCTGACAAAAATCATTGGTTTTCTTGAAAGGACACCAGTCAAGAATGAGCATTCAGTAATGTCAGTAAATATTTCAGGTCTGGGAGAATTAGATATGCAGCATACTACATATGATGCGGCATCATGGAACAGGATTGAGAGAATTCTTACATACTTTTCGGTATTCAATGACCGGCCTATAATGGCATATAGGATTCGGGATATACTTATAGCAATTAACCATGCAAAAAAGTTTACAAACGAAATTTCAATTGGAGGGTATGGTATTGGTGCAATAAGCGCAATATTTGCAGCATTTATTGGCAATGAAGATATATCAAAAGTAATAGCTGTATCGCCAATAGGTTCGTATGAAATGATTGCAACAGAACCATCTTTTAACTGGCCTGAGAGTATTATGATGCCAGATATTTTGAAATATACAGACTTGCCTTCAGTACTTGGACATCTTGGCAGAAAAGCTGTATGCATAAATCCCAAAGACGCATACATGAACAAACTGGAAAGCACTTCATCTAATGAAATATTTGATAATTCTATAGCAAATGGCGCTAAAATATTATATGATGACGATTGGGAAAATGCCCTTGTAAAAGAGATATGCAGCGATAATTAATTCAATCTTTTAGCGGAGGATATAAATGATAAAATATATAGTATATAAGACTAAAACCGACTTCACAAAAAGATATGCTGCTCTTTTATCAGCCAAATTTAAAATTCCATATTTATCAATGGAAGAAGCAAAGAAGAAACTTATTTCTGGTGAATCCATATTGTATATGGCTGGAATAAGAGCATCTAAACTATATGACATAAAAAAAGCTTTAGCAAAATACAATGTTGAAGCAGTTGTTGCTGTTGGAATGAGCGCTCCCTCAGATGAGTATAATAACGAGATAAAAAACAGTAATAATATTAAAGATATTCCATTATTCTATTTAAGAGGAGGTACTGCTCCTGATAAGCTTACCGGTTTTGATAAATTCTTGTTCAATGCAATTGCTAAAATGACAGAAAAGTCAAAACAAAAAGCTGATAAGACTGCTGACTTGTCTAAAAAAGAGGAAATACAGCTTACTGAATCATTTTTTAAAGGAATAGATTATGTAGCAGTTGAAAATCTTGATTCAATAATAGACTGGTACAGCAGTTATCTCATAATTCAAGATATGATTAGTAAGAAACATAAAAAATAAATTACACATTTTCCAACTAGTTTCGCTACAGGTTAATTTTATTATCTTCCTTTAAAAATCTAAGCTGTTCCTTTGGTATATCAAAACCTAAAGTGCCACCTGGATTCATAATATTATCTTTATCAAAATGCTCTTTGAGTGCCCTGAATACTGCATATTCATTCTTACCTATTGAACCTTCAAGCCATGGTCCGAACATCTTGCCGATTCCATGATGGTGACTCATGGATGCGTTTGATTTTTGAATTGCATCAAGAATACCTGCATGATACTGTTTGAATTCTTCAGGGTCACTCATTTTAGTAATGAAGATGAAGTAAAGGTTAGCTCCTTGCGGGTATACATGAGACATATGAGTCATACATACTGTGTCAGGTCTTGATTTGCAGTATTTTCTAACCTGTTCATGTACATATGACATGTTTGACCAGTTTACAGAACATTCCATAGTATCAGTAACTATACCGAAATCTTGCAAAGTATCTCTTAAATATGGGTCATTAAACCGTCCCTTTTCCCATTCTTTAGTTACCTGTCCTGTTAAATTCATACCATTGTATTTTCTTGCAACTTTTCGAACATTCTTTGCACAGTTTCTTGAAAAGCCCTTTTCACCATTAGTAAATCCTAAAAACAGACACATTTGTCCTTCTTTAAAACCTTTTAATCCAAATAGATGCTTTAACGGACTTTCAATAACACCATACATCCTCAGCATAACTTGGGTTTCTTCAGGATCGGAAAGTCTGAAAACTGAAGGATACCCCGCTTCAGACTGCATTATCTCTCTTGCAGCATTTTGCGCTGTTTCCCAGTCGCTGAACATATATGAAAACCTCTTTATTGTTTCAGGCATATATCGAAATACTCTTAATGTTACATGTGTAAGTACTCCGAATGCTCCTTCAGAACCCATCATTATCTGTCCAAGGTCAGGTCCAACTGCTTTTCTTGGATATTTGTCTGTTTCAATTACACCAGCAGGAGTCGCATAAGCCTGATGTATAACGATATCAGAAATAGTACCATAATAGGTAGAATTCTGACCGGCTCCTCTTGTTACGGTCCAACCACCAACAGAGGAATACTCAAAACTTTGCGGAAAATGTCCACATGTATATGCTCTCTTTGCATTGAAAAGTTTTACTGCATCATTAAGCATCTGTTCTAATTTAGGCCCGCTCATTCCTGCCTCGACTGTTATGGTCTGGTCTGTCTCATTAAAGCAAACAACTTTATTGAATCTTAGCCTCATATCTAAAGATATTCCGCCTTTCATACACTCAACTCCTCTTGTTACAGATGAGCCACCACCATATACATATACTGGAATCTTGTTCTCAGATGCGTATCTGACTATTTTTTCAATCTGTTCTCGTGTATCAGGATATATAACGGCATCAGGAACATTTTCGACAATTTTATTTCTCAGCCTTAATATGTCATACATTGTTTTCCCATATGCGACTGATAATCTCGAATAGTCGTCTGTTTTAACAAAACCTTCGCCCACAATCTCTGTGAATACAGATATATGTTTTTCTTCAAGTGTTATTGGGATATCATATCTCACCTTATCAAACCCCAAATCCTCCTTGTACTCATGAAAATATGAATCATCAATATGGAATATCTGCTTCATTAGTTTAAAAAGATTCTCATTAGGCGGTTTAATGCGTTTTGGGTCTCCCCATTTGAACACCGATCTGTACGAATCTTTAGAAAATTCTTCTCTAACCCATTTTGGTTCAAATCCACTATACTTATGCGCCATAATGTCCTCCTTGTATGCTTTTTTTATAAAGCGGTAGTAGTTTTCCGAAAATCTTTACAAACTGAGTTTCAAATATCTTTAAATACTTTCTGTGTTTATCCATATCCGGCATAAAAACGTGTTTTATATGCACCATGGATTCTATTGCTTCATTAATATCCTTAAATATCTTTTTTGAAGTAAACGCAACTATTGCTGAACCTAGAGCACCTGCTTCATTAGTCTGTATTCTGTACACCGGAAGTCCAAACATGTCTGCAGTTATCTGACATATCTGAGGACTTTTTGAGCCCCCTCCTGCAACATATATGCTTTTGATGTTTTTCCTGCCTCTCTTTTCCATTGTACGTTTCCCTTCAAAAAGTGCAAAGTTTATACCTTCAATAATTGATCTGTAAATATGCATTTTTGTAGTCATATCAGAAAAACCTACAATAGCGCCTTTGGCCACAGGCATAGAAACACCTGCAGTAAAATAAGGGTTGCATAAAAGGCCATCACAACCAATAGGTATATCCATCATTTTTTCGTTTAATAAATCTTCTGCAATTACACCCGATTCCAAAGCCTGTTTTTTTTCCTTATCACAAAACTGGTCTTTAAACCATGAAACCAGCCAGTAACCTCTGTATATCTGAATTTCTGGATTATAGTAACCTCTAAGTACAGCGCCGTAAGAAGGCAGAAATGGCAGAGGTTCCATGTACTTTTTCGTCATGAACTGAATTGTTGCTGTTGTCCCGAAACTGATGGCAGCCTGATGTTCTGATATAACTGACAAGCCTAAAGTCTCACATCCCTTATCCGAACCAGTTGCAATAACAGGCAACCCTTCTTTTATCCCTAAATAATCTGAAGCTTTTTTAGTTATATTGCCTAATATATCTCCAGGATCAACAAGATCACACATCAACTCATCCTTCACTTCAAATATACACCTTGTAATATCGTTTTTCTTCATCCAGTTACCTCTTTTATTGTCAAAAGGTATATGACCTATTGAAGAAGCTTTTGAATCAGCAAGATTACCTGTAAGAAGATAGTTAAGATATGCAGAGATTAAAACATATTTATAGGTTTTTTCCCATATGTCCTGCTGATGCTCACAAATCCAGTTGCAATACGATACTTCTCTTTGCAGCTGTACAGCTTCACTCATACCAATAACTTTGAATATAATTCTGTTAAGCAAAGGAAGTTTTTTATTACATGTAGCTTTTCTTTTATCAAGCCATAGGATAACATCTCTTAAAGGATTGCACGAGCTGTCCAAGCATATACTTGTATCCCTGATTGTAGTTATAGTTACTGCAATTATGTCCTCCCAGTGTTCCTTGGAACTGCTTTTTAATTCATTACAGGTCAGAGCCATTGTATCCCAATATACATTAGGTTTTTGCTCTGCCCATCCAGGATTTGTAGAGTAATATGCCTGTTCATACGATTTTTGAGATTTGTTAATGATGTTCCCAAACTGGTCAATCAGCATTACTCTGGTGCTTTGCGTTCCTATATCAAAAGCCAGAACCAAAGGTCTATTCATTGTTATCCCCTTCTTTTAAAGAATTTGAAAGATCACAAGACGCTATAATATTGCACCCTGTTGCTAATATATCAGGTATTATTATATCGTGCATTTTAACTTTTTTTGTTACTACAATTTTATTTATTTCTTCCATTGCCTTACCAATCATATCTTTTGGTAAATCATAGTCTGTTCTAACTGGAAGGACTGGACAATTTTTAAATACAGTTTTAACTGTAGAAGTTAATGACCTTTTAGGATCAGTCATTTCCAGTATTGCAAATTCCTTTCCTCTTTTACAAGCGTTACCTTCTACCGTTATTTCTTCATTATTCTTTTTTACTGTCATTACACATCCTCTCGGACAGATAATGCATATTATTTGTTTTTGCATTTATTACACCTTCTCACATGAAAGAAATATGTTCAAGATATCATTTCCAGCTTTTGATAAATCCAGTTGGATTGTCTCAATTTCAGCCGGCCTTATTTCAACCAGTTTCTTTGTAGCAATAACCCTGTTATCAGCAGTCACTGATATTCTTACATCCTTAATTCTTGCTTTGCTTCTGAAATATACATCTACATTCTTCTGTTCAGATAATTTGTCTATATACTGAGGAACACAATATGAAAGCAGATCAGATTTCTGTAATTTAACTAATTTTCTTTCCTTATTAATATAATTTGCAGCACATCTGCCTGCTGTAGTTCCAGCTTTTGAGACATAATCAACCAAATCATTTACATGATGAGCATTACCGCATATAAATATACCGTCTTTTAAAGTCTGATTACACTGGTCAGCTATGGGACCTTTGGTAAATTCATCAATTGGGACTTCCAGTTTTTCAGCAAGTTCGTTTTCCGGTATCAATCCTACTGAAAGAATAAGAGCATCGCAGTCTACTATTTTTTGAGTTCCCTCTATAACTGACATGTCATCATTAACTGAACTTATTTCAACTGCTGTAAGTCTTTTCTCTCCAAAAACCCTTGTAACTGTTTTATTTGTATAAAGAGGGATATTGTAGTCAACAAGACACTGAGAGTAATTACGCATAAGTCCCCCAAGTTCTGATTTTACTTCATATACTCCCTCCACTTGTGCGCCTTCCAAAGTTAATCTTCTTGCCATTATCATCCCTATATCGCCACTTCCCAGTATAACGCATTTTTTTGTTGGCACATGTCCTAGAATATTTGTATAGTATTGTGCAGTTCCTGCAGTAAATACCCCTGATGGCCTGGTACCATGAATGAAAATTTGTTTAGCGGTTCTTTCCCTGCAGCCAGTTGCAAGTATTATAGTTTTAGATAGTATATGCTTTATACCTTTTTGTGTAATCATTGTTATATGACAAAATCCATCTTGATTTTTTTTTACATCAGTTACATATGTTAAAAGGCTTATATCTATACTGGTTTTATTAATCATATCAATATATCTCTGAGCATACTCAGGGCCGGTAAGTTTTTCTTTGAAAATCAAAAGACCGAACCCATCATGGATACATTGTTTTAGTATTCCGCCTAACCTTGCTTCACGCTCTATCAAGAGAGTTTTTGCACCATTTTCATATGCGCTTTTTGCAGCTCCGAGACCAGCAGGACCAGCACCTATAACTGTTACATCGTATGTTTTCATATCCTGATGCATGCTAAACCCCTTTCCTGCTTTCATAAAGAATAAGGCTTTCATTATCTTTTTTAGTCACTTCTTTTAGAGCAATATTCTTTTCCTTCGCTATCGTCTGTAAAACAAGCGGACCACAAAAACCTCCCTGGCATCTTCCCATTCCTGCCCTGACTCTCCTTTTAACGCCATCTACTGTATCACAGGGCACAGATCTGTTTATTGCCTGTTTTATCTGTCCAAGAGTAATTTCTTCACACCTGCATATTACAATACCAAAATCAGGATTCTGTCCAATTAATATATTTTTCTCATCCTCATTCATATTCTTAATATCTAAAATGGCTTTTCTTATTGGATTAAAATCTTTATTTTCCTTTATTTTTATATCTTCACTTAGAATATCTTTGGTCATTTTTGCTATATCTAATGCTATTGCTGGAGCAGCAGTCAGTCCCGGTGATTGAATTCCTGCTGCGTGAATAATATTTTTGGTTCTTTTTCCTTTGGATATAACGAAATCCTCCTCGTATGTAGCCGCCCTTATACCTGAATAGTATGCAATTACATCAGATTTTTTTATACCTGGTATTGTAGTTCTATGCTTTTCTAAAATATCGTTTATATTTTTATCTTCTGTTGAAAAATCCTCTCTGTCAAAAGTTTCAAAAGCATCAGGTCCGATTAGCAGATTACCATCTGCTGTTGTCAGTATTCCTCCCCCTTTACTATGAGTAGTTTTAACTGAGCTCATACCATAAACAGAAACTATAAAATTGTTATTTTTTACTATCTTCTTATCGAAAATTGCATTTGTACCTTTTCTTGCATGTATTGTAAAGAAGCGGTCGTTTGCCATTGAAGCGATTTTATCTGAATAAACTCCAGCAGCATTTATAACTACTTTAGGATAAATTGTTCCTCTGTTTGTTTTTAAGCTTATTATTTTATTGCTACTGATTTCCATACCCGTAACAGCAGTATCTAATGCTATAACTGCATTATTATCAACAGCATTTTCTGCATATGCAATAACAAGTTCATAAGGTGACACTATACCTGCTGTTGGAAAATATACTCCACCATTAATTGCATTCGAAATTCCTGGAATTTTTTTTCTTAGTTTATCAGCAGTCATGTATTCTGTTGGAATACCCATAGCTTTCCAGTAAAGCCTGGCAATTGAAAATATTAACTTATAGTATTTCTTGTTAAAACATAGATACTGCCCAGGTCTTGAAAACCGTACATCAAGATCCTTACAAATCTGATCATACATGGCATTTCCTCTTGAATTGTATTTCTGTTTTACCTGGCCTTTTAAAAGATCAATACCTGGATGTATCTCGCCATCATTTCTTGATGAAGCATGCATTCCCACATCATGTTCTTTATCAATAAGCATAACTTTTATATCATATCTTGTAAGCTCTCTGGCAATAGCTGAACCAATTATTCCTGCTCCAATAACAGCTACATCGGTATGAATTTTATCGTATTTAAGATCATTAACTGAAGGCATCCTCATTTGTGGAATATCCTGTTTTGTATATTCGATATCATTTAACACGCCAATAAATTTATTTTTATTTACAGCTGTATATCCCGCTTTGACTATATCTTCCCAACAATCAAGAGATCCTGTTAATTTTACGCATCCGTTTTCCTCTCGCGCATGAACAGAACCATTGAACATCTTATTCAGCTTTTTATTCAACCTGCGAATAAGACCCATAAAAATACCGCCTATATGAATTATAACTCATTTTATAATATATTTAAATGTATTAGAATCTTAAAAGCCCGTATCTTCTCGGATCATGATCAGTCTCACCGCACATATATGTTCTTTCACCGACAAGTGCACCAGACCAGTAAGCTATAAGCTCCCTTCTGACTCCGCTGTCACGATCACTCAGCACAACATCAAAACCCCATATATCACCAACAGAGGGTATTCCTCCAATGCAGTGAAAAGGTATATCGATACATACATCATAACCTTGAATTGTCTTATTCATACTTAATGATATTGCACTAACATCTTTTAAACATTTAGTCATTGGTATGATTTTGGATACATTTCCATTTACACCACCTTTTAATATCATTGAATAAATACCATCTGTAAGTGTATCTACATTTCTGTAACATTGATCTCTTCTATCAATGTAAATCTGAACACAGTCATTATCGTAATCATATTTTCCACCGCTGAAAAGAACTTCATTATCTTTTATATGCAACATTATACTAAGTGACTGTTCTGATGAAGTGAAAATACTCCCCTCAACAGAAAGATCATCTTTTCCCTGCCAATGCCTTTCAGCACGAGAAAAATTGGAGCTGTGATTTATAAAAATGTTTTTCTTATGATCTGCTTCATTTATTGGTTTTGACCTGTCATATTTAAACACATCAATAATTTTCTTTACAAAAGGTTCTTTATCTTTGTTATATACAACCTTCAGATATCCATCTTGTATTGATATTCCTTTTCCTTTTAGTGGATATCTAAAAGATTTGTATTCATATGGAGATAATGTGACTTTCCCACTGAACAGAAGCGCTGTCTTTTCATAGCTGTTACTATTTCTTAAGCCTATACACAAAGGTTTATCATCTATACTGTTATAGTCTATCCAGCATTCGTATGAAATTTCAGAATCTTCTTCATTTTCTTTTTTAAATACAGCACTTTCAGTATTGCCATCATATGATATCTTAACACCTTCTGATATATCAATTTCCATTACTGAAGAGTCAGAAAATGTAACCAAATACTTGTGGTCGTTTATGGTGTTGAAACTTACTATATTTTTTGACTTGATGTCCTTTTCATCAATATGCTCATAAACATTTGCAAATATTACTTTTTTACCCTCTTTTTGCTGAATTAGCAGAGGAAACAGCTTAGGTATGCTTTTTGGAGGACCATATGCATATGCACTATACTGAACCATTTCTAAATCCGCTGACGCATACATAGACATACTGGATGGTCCATCAGTAAATTTATTATTGTAACCGTCTTTTACCATAATTGTTTTTACATCATGCAAAAAATCATATCCTTCTTCTTCAAAGATATCCTCAAAGGAAGTATAATCCTCATCATTCAATTTACCGAAGCTGTGATAAACATTATGATATACATGATTTTGATCTGATTCTATTAAGACATAATCAAAAACCATGTCATTATCAAAAAGAATAGCGGTTCTTCTGGCTATTGTGTTTGGATATATCTCATCTATAATTGCAGATGCTGCATCAAATAATTTACCTTTATAGAAAAGGTCGCATTTACCACTAACTGCAGACTGTCTTTTACCATCCTGATTAATAGTATTATGGCCCAATGTGCTTCTGTAATACCTCAAGTGATCAAGATAATAATTACCTGTACCGTAATCTGTAAACCATCTTTTACCATGCAAAAAGCATGTAATATTAAGTCTGTCAGGATGCCCATGTCCTCCGCCATAATGGCCATAGTCAAGATTCAGATAGGAATTTTTTCTTCTTAAGACAGCAAGACCCGTACCTGTCATGTTTATTGAATCTGTTACTGGAAGTCCTTTATCAGAATGAGTTTCTGGCTCAATTGATAAAAATCCTCTCCAGTCGAGTTCCTCTCTTGTGCCATATGCTGGTTTCATAATATCCATAATTCCTGCAGCACTTGATAAGGGCATGCTTTTATCAGGTTTCATATCATATGTAAAATTTAGAAAATCTGCTAGAGATTTATCTTTGTAAACTCCATATGCGAGTTCATATAACCCACAGTACCATCTGTTAACTATTGAGTTCGCATATGGCGAGTCTTTTCTTGAGGGGAATGTTCCGTCAGGATGCAGTGACTTTAAAGGTCCATAAAACATATCTTTCAATGACCTTTTATTGAATGATTTATTAAACATGTCAATACCATTATACATACACATTGTAGCAATATTTACCATTGCTGGTACTGTTGCAAAATGATAATTATCCCCTTCATACCACAAACCATCTTCAAGGATGGAATGCCCTATGTGTGCTGCAAAACCATGCTTTCCGTATAAAGAATAATTTAAAAGATCATCGTCATTAGTCAAAAAAGCTACAGCACACATCCCTGAATTATTGAATGCCTGTCGGTTATTCCACGATTCATCATAGTCTTTTATAACTACAGCTGATTCTTTAAATAAGTTCAGACATTTTTTTCTTAATTCATCAGAAAAAGCAGTTGAATCATTTACCATATCATAACCTGCGCATATGTAGCACAACCATATCGATTCCATGAAAGTTGATTGGAATATTTTTGTAGTACCTATCTCATTATCTTCATTTGGATAATGAGGATAGTATAAAATATACTTTTCAAGAATTTCTTTTATTGCATTTGCGTATTTATTATCACTTGTTACTATATAGCTTATGCCTAGATAAACCGACATCTGAGAAAGCCATGAATGATAGAAGCTGATCCAGGCTTTTCTATATGGCTCATCTTTGAAATTAACTTTGCATACAGGGCAGATATAGTTATCTTTGTCATATGGGTCAAATACTAAGGAAACATTATGAGCTCTGCATGCATCATTAAACACATACCCTTTCTGATCTGGAACAGAAAACCCCTTTTCTATCATCTCATCACACATCTTCTGAATCCTTGTAAAGGATTTTTTATACCATGGATATTTTTCTAAATATTCTCTAATCTTACTTATTCTTACTTCATTTACAAACAGATGCGGTTTTGCCATAACTTATGACCTTCTTTCTTATTCTGACTGCTTTTATTATATCATTATACATTGGATTTATTATGGATATGTGGTATATTTTTAGCATAAAGGATGTGTTTGCTAATGAAGAAATTTAGGCTTGATGCATTAATATTTGTAGTCTTTATTGCTTTATTCGGAATAATGAATCTTCTAAATCCGGATAAACCTACAATATCTTTGCAGGAAAACAGAAAGCTTACTGAAAAACCCATATTTACAGTTGAGTCATTGTTCAATAAGAGTTATTTTACAAATTGGAATAATTACTATTCTGATACCATATTATATAGAGAAAGTCTGATACAGCTCAATGTAAACGCAAAAAAGAATTTCGGTCTTGGAAAAGACCAGATATCCATAGTAGTGGTTGGAAACCAGCCTGCTCCTACAAAAAGCCCAAAACCTACATCTACTCCGACACCTGTTGAATCAGCTGTACCTACTGATATAAATTCACCTGTTCCTACGGATAATATACCAGAAGATACAAATACTTCTTCACCTTCGCCTGTTCCAACAGGTACTAATGAACCGATTGAGGAAGAACCGACCGGTTATGGTGAAGCCACAGGGATGTATATAACTGTAGGTGATGAAACATTCAAACTGGACAGTTACAGTGAAGAGGCTTATGACAACTATGCCAATTACATAAATAAAATTAAACAGCTTGCAGGTGAAGATATTGAAGTATACAGCATGTTAGCTCCTTCACGTTCAACATACCTTGCTCTGACAAAATATGATTTTTTAAGTTCACGCGCTGCAAATGTTGAGCAAATCAACAGTAAGATTGATTCCTCTGTAAAGAATGTGAATGTTTTAAAAACAATTGTAGAGCATGTTGATGAATACATCTATTATCGCACAGATCACCACTGGACTCATCTTGGTGCATATTACGGTTATACTGAACTGATGAAGACCATGGGTCTTGAAAAAGAAATAGTACCTCTTGAAGAATATGACGAGAAACTTGTAGTAGAAGGATATCTTGGATTTTATAACAAACCATATCTTACTCAAGCTGATTATGACAATCCTGATACCATAATCGCATATTACCCAACAGTTGACTATACATACACATACCATTCAGCACAATACGGAACAGTAGAAAAAAGGCTTATAAACAAAGAAAGAGCTACACCTGAAAAGGATTACTATCTTCTGTTTTCTGATGGCGGATTTGGAACATATAGTGTTATTACTACCTCAGCAGATACAGATAAGTCATGTATGGTTATAAAGGATTCGTTTGGTGACAGTTTAATATCTTTTCTTCTTCCTCACTATAAAACAATATATGTTTTAGATTCAAGAACGTACAACAAGGAATATTGCGACAATCTCAATATAGTGGATTTTGCCAAATCAAAAGAAGTTGACGATATTATCGTAAATTACTGGATTACCAATATTACATATCTTGATGATTTTATGGCTAAGGCTTATTCAACACTTGATTAAAATTACTTAAATAAGGGTTTTGGCAAAGGTATGAGAACTCTTGTCTGTTTAATATATTCATCAAAATCTGTTTTATATCCGGCAAGCCTCTTTTCTGCCATTGGTATTGATATGAACACAAACATCAATGTATTGGCTAATGGCCCTGCTAAAAGATAAAACATATCAGGAACAGAAGACATCATCATTATGAATATACCCCACCACATCAAAATCTCTCCAAAATAATTGGGATGTCTGCAGTACTTCCATAAACCTTGTCTCATTAAAGCACATCTGTCGCTATTGTTTTTTCGAAATTCATGCATCTCATAATCTGATATCCCCTGTAATAAGACAGCAAAGAAACACACCACAAATCCTGCTAATGTTAAAATATTAAATGAATCATTCTGTATTAGTGCAATTGCAGGAAGCATACATAAGTAAACAATTACAGTTGGAAATACCTGAATCCCAAAAAAATTAACCAGTGGAAATAGCCCTTTTGATCTTTCTTTCAGCATATCATAACGCCAGTCCTGTATATTAAGGTTTTTAAATGTCTTAACCCAGTTATATGTAAGTCTTACTCCCCATGTTGTTACTGCTGTAAGCATAAATATCGTTCCTAAACCTGTATTTGCATATTCCATAGCTAATAAAGGTAAAATCACTATTGGTGCTACAGACCAATATGGATCATATACTGTAGAATTTTTCAAAAGAAGACTGAATAAATAAACAGTAATAGTTGCAGCCATATCAGCTGTCAGAACTTTAATATATACTGAGCCTGGAGTAAGCCTGTAAACCCATATTCCAAAAATACATGCGATAACATATATTAATGCTATAATTGCAAACCCAATAAGCCTGTTTTCTTTTATCTTCATGCTCAAATCCCCCTGCGCATGATTATATCATATTTGCAAAATTTCCAAAATACTAATTAGTTTTT
>ERZ795048.471-NODE-471-length-42320-cov-5.230214_pt1 | contig 42320 bp, 40 predicted proteins | sample MGYA00375132_ERZ795048 | MGnify/ENA primary metagenome ERZ795048 (study PRJEB30177, sample SAMN05720225) | activated sludge metagenome | isolation source: Anaerobic digester | place: Hong Kong | collected 2014-12-17 ...
ATAGAAAGAAGATTATATATGCAAAAAAAGAAAAGGATAATAGTAATAGGTATTATGACATACTATACCAAACAAATTTTTGCTGAAACAAAATTATATGAATTTAGAAAATCTCCAATAAGAAAAGAATTTCTTAACGAAAAAATATATGTATATTCTGCTAAGGAAGACAAAGCAATTGTTGGGTATTTTAGAGTCAGTGATATATTAAGCGGAAATACTAAACAAATTATGCAATTAACAGGCTATGATCAAAGGCAAGATGGACACGAAATAATTCAATACTATGGCCCAGACAATCAGAATTGTTATGCCTTACAATTATATGACGTAACAGAATTTGATGAATATTTATATCTTAAAGATATAAGGGGTGTTTGTGGACAAGTTGATATGCCACAGTACTTAAAAATAGTTTATGAAAATGATCCTTTATATAATTTAATTATTGAATGGGATAAAACTTTTAGTTTAGATGGGCATGCATTACCTAATAATCCAGAAACACAAAAGAAATTGCTGTTACAGCAAAGTAAAAAAAATGGAGGTGAAAAAAATAATGAATTATGAAATGAAATTACAAGAAAAATATTATAATTATACATTAAATGGGACAAAAAGAATTGAGCTAAGATTAAATGATGAAAAAAGAAGAAATATAAATATAGGTGATACAATTACATTCAAAAAAGAACCAGAATTAAAAGAAAGTTTTGATGCGAAAGTAGTAGCTTTATTAAAATATGATTCATTTGAAAAATTATTTGAAGACTTTGACATTTCTATATTAGCAGATAGTGAAATGTCTAAAAAAGAATTATTAAATGTTTTAGAAAAATTTTATACAAAAGAAAAGCAAAAGAAATACGGTGTCCTTGGAATAAAAATTGAAATTATATAATTTAATAAAGATCCACTAATATAGTTAGTGGTTTTCTTTTAAAATAAAAAAGAGACTAAAGTCTCTTTAAAAGCAAAAACTTAAAGTTCTTATCATTGTACCTATATATCTACCAAAATCTAATATTAAATTTATAAAGGTACTGGAAAACATTATCATTGTGATAATAATTAGCATAACTTGCCACTAATTATTCTACGAATTGCTGTTCCTAAACTTCTTCCTGCTTCTAATAAAGCATTAATAGCTCTTGCCATAGAATTAATCAAAGTACCACTTAAACTGATACCGCCACTTATTAAAATAAGTTCTTTATTTTCTAATTTCATTGGCATCATCTAACTGTTACATTTAAGTGGTCTAACAATACCATCTAATACACCGATTAGAAAAGTAACACCAGCTGCTATAGCAGCTAACAAAGCCCACCTAATTGCTCCTCCATTTACTAAAATTAATTCTTCGCTACTTAACATTTTCATATTATCTCCCCTTTCTTAAATAGCTACTTTTTTACTTTGTTTTAAAGACACAACTCGATCAAACAACTTATCTTTATTTCGATGAGTTACGTAAATAATCGTTTTATCTTTAAAAAAACTTAATATATCTTTAATAATAAGCGTTTCTTGAGAAGACTCAACTTCACTTAAAGCTTCATCTAAAATAATAATATCAGCTTTTTTTAATAAAGCTCGAGCTAATATAATCCTTTGTGTTTCTCCCCCTGATAAATTAAACCCATTTTCAGTAAGCATTGTATTATCTTTAAAAGGTTTGTTTTGGAATATTTCATTAACTCGACATATTTTAATTATTTTTTGATAATAATCATCAGAAACATTTCTACTAAAAATAATATTATTTTTAATAGTATCAGTAAATAATCTCTCTTTTTGAGACAAATAAACAATATTATTTCTGATCGTATTTAAATTATAATCTTTTAAATCTTTATCATTTATTAATATAGCTCCACTATCTAAATTATATAAATGATTAATTAATTTACATATTGTACTTTTACCACTACCACTTTCGCCTTTTAACATTATTTTTTCATTTTTTTTAATAAACAAATTATAATTTTCTAAAATATAGTTATAATGATTATATGAGTAAGACACATTTTTTAATTCAATATTACCATTAACAAACTTTTCATTACTTTTTATTAATCGTTCTTCTTTTAATGATATAAATTCATTTATTTTTGTAAAAGAAGTTTTTACATAACTGATTTCTGGAATAATATTAACAATATTTTTAACAGGATCTAGTATATAAATAAGTAATGCATTAAAAGTAATTAGATCAGCTATAGAAAAAGTATTTTTAGAAATATAATATAATCCAATTGTCGTAATTAAAAAGATTCCCAATTCTAATAAAGCATTTTGAAATAGTTTCTGCTTGTTAACTGTTTTACCAAAATTAAAATTAGTATCTAAATATTTAACGAAGGCTTTATTGGTTTTTTCTAAAACAATATTATGACGATTATTATTTTTGATAGTTTCTAAGCCATCAATATTTTCGACTAAAATACTATTAAACGAAGTTTCATCTTCAATTATATTTTCCATGTTTCTTTTTATTACTGGACTAAAAATAATACTTAATATAAAATAAATTATTAAAATAAAACAAAGTATCAAAAATAATTTAACATTTAATTTATAAATAAAAAACATAGACAACGATGCTAAAATAAAATCTAGAGAAAAAGTTATAAAAATTTTAGAAAAGAGATTTTTAATGTTATTTAACTCTCTTACTCTAGTAATTATTTCTCCAGTAGTTTTAGTTTTAACATACGATAGAGGAAGGTAAAATAAATGTTTTAAAAAAGGTAACACCATTTTTTCATCAATATTTTTATTTAATTTATTTTCGCAATTTATTCTTAAAAACTCAAAAACAATTTTTAAAAAAGTTATACTCAAAAATAAAAACGTAATACTTTTGAAATTAGTATCTAAATTATTTAAAATGATTTTAATATAAAAACTAGAAATAATACTAAAAACCATTAATAAAAAACTAATTAATATTATTGATATTACTAATTTTTTTTCTTTTATAAGTAATTCCCAAAACAAGTTTATTATAGTAGCAGGTTTTTGATATTTTGGTATTTTACTTTTTGGAATCATAACTAATAAAACTTTAGTCCATATTAAGTTAAATTCTTCTATTGATAAAGTCTTATAACCATACGCCGGATCCATTAACAAAACAGTTTTTTTAACTTTATCAATCTTATATATCACTACAAAATGAGTTAAATTATTTTTTAAAACAACATGGGCTATTACCGGTAATACTATGTTTTCATCTAAAATATTATCTATTTTATAACCATTAGCGTCAAAATTATATTTTCTTAAAGCTATAACTAAATGGTAAGCTGTTGTTCCTTCAGTATTAGTAAAAGTATCTTTTCTGATAGTTTCCATAGGAACATAACCATTATAATATTTTAAAATTGATGATATACATGCTGCTCCGCAGTCTTTAACATCCTCTTGTTTAGTAATATATTTTCTTTTCATTTCTTATCCTTTCTCTACTTACATATACCCTTTTAATTATTTATTTCCTTTTACAAAATAAAAAATACTTAGTAATTAAGTATTGAAATAAATAAACTAATATGCTAAAATATCTTTGTTCTTGGGGAATTAGCTCAGTTGGATTCAGAGCATCTGCCTTGCACGCAGAGGGTCAAGGGTTCGAGTCCCTTATTCTCCACCAATGAATATAAAAAGCAGTTTTTAAAACTGCTTTTTTTATTTTTACTAATATTTTTTTGGTTAACCTTGATGGGAACTATGGCTTGATCCTGGTCTTCGCAATAAAGGCTGATAAGGATATTTTTTGGCTGAGCAATCAGGTTGAACAGTAACTTCTGGTTCAACACTAGTATTAGCAACTAATTGATCTTTAAGGCTTTTTATTAATTCTCGAAGATTTGCTTCTCTATTTTCTAGCTCTATTATTTTGCTTTCTCTAAGTTGCCCTTCTTGAATCAATTGTTGTATATAAATATCAAGTTCCTCCATTTTAGCTCTTATAACTTGTAAACTTTTTTCGCGCAATTCTTTTATATCATGAAAATTTTGGAAAGAAATATATTCAGACATTGTTTTTCTTAATTCTGATTTATTCTTATAAGCTTTAACACCAAATAATGCTCCACCAACAACTCCTGCAATTGGTCCGGTTACTGAAAAATATTTTGGTAAAACATCTATCATAGTTGCATAATAACTAGGAGTACCAATTGCTAAAGCATCTAATAACCATAAAGCCACAGAAATGAATAAAACAATGATGGCTATAGAAATTGATTCAAGAGCAGCTTCCTTAAAAGCAAAATTATATCTAGCTATTTTATTACCATCTCTTTTTAATTGAGCTTTTTGAAACTCATAATCTTTGATTACTTCTTCATCTGCACTTTTTAACCTTAAAAGCCTGCTTCTTTCATTTTTTATTTTTTCTAATTCGGTTATTCGAGAAGCTATTTTCTTCTTATAAGCTTCTATTTCTGTTGATTCTTTTAACATAGTTACACTTCCTTTTAATAGTTATCTATTATAGCAAAAAGTTTAATAATGTCAACGACTACATTTTTTTATTTCCGCAAATAACCATTTATTTTCTTTACAAAATGGCATTCCCGCTGCTTTAGGATGACCTCCACCAGTACTGCATAAGCTTTTAGCAATTAAGAAAACATTAACATCTGGTCTAACAGTCCGAAAAGAAAAACTTCGACGCTTTTCATCAACTATTAATATATAATCTAATTCTGGATATTTCTTTGATAAAGCATTACCAACTTCACTACGATATTCTGTGGTAATTACTACTCCTACTTTCCTACCTTTAATATCCATTTTAATTAACTCTTCATCACACTTTTTAATATGATTAGCAATATATTCTTCGCGTACAGCTATCATATTCATTTCTTCTTTAGTAAATATATCACTACCAAGACTTTTAAATAAACCAATAAATTTATTAATAAACTTTTCATGCCCAATTAAAGATAATAAAATCGTTATTTTTCTGCCTAATAAAAAATGTTTAGAAGGATTATCACTTAGCCAATCTTCCTCAGATGTATCATTAGTTCTTACCGCATTTATATATACTTCTAATAACGGATTAGTTAGTATTTCATTACTAGGATAAAGCCCCAATAAATATTTATAAAATAAGCTGGCTGCCGATTCTTTTACACCATTAGTAGAAACTACTTCATTTATAAAACTATAATTTGAATTAATATCTGATTCATGATGATCAAAATGTTTTATTTTAACCTTTAAACCTTTATTTTTGTCAATATATAAAGCAGCATTACTATTAATAGGTAAATCAGTAATATAAATAGTTTGATATTTACTAGGATCAATTTCTTTAAGCACTGGTAAAATCTCAATCGGTTCACAAAAAATAATATCAATATCCTTTTCCATTAATCTTGCTAAAATAGCTGGAGACATTCCATCTATATCACTAGCATGAGAAATTATTAAATTCTTTCCACCAGAAATGATTTTTTCCATCTATATCACCTATTTCATTATAGCAAATAAAAAGACTCTTAAACAATCTTAATGAGTCCTCTTTCTAATTCTTCCAGTGCTCTACCCAATTCTCTTTTATTTTTATATTCACTATCTTTTAATTGAAAATGTTTTTCTTGTAACATTTCTTTACTTCTTTTAGAAGCTACATAGACTAGAATATATTTTGAGTCAACTAAGTTTAGCAATTTATCAATTGATGGATAAATCATAACTCTCACGTCCTTACAATTATATTTTACTAAACTTTTTATAATTTATATTGATTTTACAAAAAAATATACATTTATTTTACACAATTTCTTAAAGCATCTAAAATAACCACCATAGCCCAAGTATCTTGTTGACAATATTTTATTAAAGATTCTCTCCTTATTTCTAGTTCTTCTTTAGTTAAATGAGGATAATTAGCATATTCAACTATCGCTTCAGTACCATTTTGGACATCTAAAGTTTTATAAGATAAATCACTAAAAACTGGTAAAGTCTTTTTTATTGAGTAAGATCCACTAAAGCGATAATCATAATAATTTAATCTTTTAGCTTCTTCTTCATCAAAACCTAAAGTCATATATATATCTTTTTTGGTTTTTAAAATATCTATTAAATCAAACCCACGATCATATATTTTCATTAGATCTTTTTGATACTTAGGAAATATTTCTCCTAAACGTTTAATGCATTTCTTTTCAAAAGAAACATTTTGAGCAAATAAAGTACCTTTGCTGCCATCAATTAACTCTACTAATTTTTTAACTAACTCTTCTCTTTCGTCATTAAAACTATGAGCTAGAAAAACAAAGTTATCTTTTTCTTTATCACATTTACCTGGTTCATTTTCAATATGTAAGCTAAATTCAAATGGTGATTGTTCATAACACTTTTCTCCTTTAAATCTTGGTATAGGGCAAGGAAATGTTTCAAAATCCAAATGATATATTGGGTATTTTAAAGATTCAATAACTACTTTTAATTTTTCTTTATTAATATATGGCTTTTTAGTTATTAAAGCATTTCTTTCTATATGATGATTAGGATTTCTAATCCAGCTTTCGGGTATATCTAGCATATTTATATAACCTTCATTAATTAAATTTAAACCTTGATGATAATCCCCTTTTTCGTCTTTAAAACCATGTTGATTATCAATATAATTTAAAGATGAATTATATTCTGGTATCATAGAACCACATATTTTCTTAAAATACTTACATTCTGTTGGTTTCTTATACTCACAATAACAACCTAAATTAACTTCTTTTAAATTATTTTCTTTTAGATAACTTTCTAATAATATTCTATCTTTATCAATAATTGGTAACATTTCTTTAGTTAATTTAGTCATATCCATAAAAGTAATTATTTCATTACCATTTAAATCTGTTTCATATTCGCTTTTTCCATCATAGATATATTCATGATTTAAAACCGCTAGATAATAATTAAAATTAACTAACTTAGCTTCATTATGACTTTCTTTATATTCCCCTTCAATAATATATCTTTGAACACTTAAATCATAAACATATTTACCAATATCATATCTATCTAATAGTTTATTTCTTTTCTTAGTATATGTTTCTAACTCTTTATCAATAAAAGAATAATTAACTTCATCTTTTAGATATAAAATATTATCTTTTTTAACAAACAAAGAATATGGTTCTTTATTAAAAGTACCAACTTCCAGATATTTTTTACTCGTAGTTGCTTTTACTTCTATAATATTAATGCTTTTTTCCGTTTCATTATAAACATCAACATAACAAAGATATTTAATACCATTTAAACTAAAATCAAAACACTCTTGATTAAAAGTATTAGAAGATGATACCACTTTACCACCAAAGGTCTTTAAAACAGATGCAGCAGCTAATTCTTCTACTTTAGAATAATATGGTAACATAGCTTTTAATTGAGTATTTTCTACATCTATTAAATCCTCTTCATCTTCACTATACATCTTAGAAAATATTTCTTTTACTTTTTCTTCCTGTTCTTCTTTTAAATAATTCTCATACGAAATATCCGCATCTAAACGCTCTTTTTTAACTTCTTCTAATGCTATATATCTTCGGCATCTGGTATAATTAATAAAATTAGTTTTAGTTATTGCCATATAAAACCTCTATCTAAAATGGCATTTTCATATTACCATTTTTCATTTGTTTCATCATTTTTTTCATTTCTTCAAATTGTTTTAGTAGTCTGTTTATCTCTTCGACACTTCTACCACTACCAGCTGCTATTCTTTTTTTTCTCGTAAAGTTTAAACAGTTAGGATTTTTTCTTTCGTAAGGAGTCATAGAAAGAATAATAGCTTCAATATGAAGTAATTGTTTAGGATCAACATTAATATTATTTAAGCCCATATTACGAGCTCCAGGTATTAATTTAAGCAAATTTTCTAAAGGACCCATTTTTTTAATTTGTTTTAAATTAGTTAGAAAGTCTTCTAGATCATATTTACCTTTACGGATTTTTTTAGCTTGTTCTAAAGCTTCTTCTTTATCAATAACATCTTCTACTTTTGAAGCAATTGATAAAATATCACCCATACCCAAAATTCTTTCGGCCATTCTATCCGGATGAAATTCTGATAAGCCATCTAGTTTTTCCGAATCACCAACAAACTTAATTGGTACATTAGTTAAATGTCTTACTGATAGAGCTACACCACCTAAAGTATCACCATCTAATTTAGTTAAAATAGCTCCCGTTAGTTTTAGTTTTTCATTAAACCCATTTATAACATTTATAGCATCTTGACCCATCATCGCATCAATTACTAAAAGTATTTCATTTGGTTTAGTTAATTCATTTATTTTTACTAATTCCGCCATTAGTTTATCATCAATATGCAGTCTTCCTGCTGTATCAATAATAATATAATCTTTATCATTTCCTTTGGCATAATCTAAAGAAGCTAAAGCTATTTCTTCAGGACTTTTATCCTTTAAAGTAAAAACATCGATATCAATTTCTTTACCAATAGTTTGTAATTGATCTATAGCAGCTGGACGATATATATCACAAGCTACTAATAATGGTTTTTTATGATATTTTTTACGTAAATAATTAGCTAATTTACCAGCTGTCGTAGTTTTGCCAGAGCCTTGAAGACCAGCTAACATAATGATAGTTGGTTTTTTATTAGTTTCTAAAGGAGCATACTCTTTCCCTAGTAAGTCTACTAATTCATCTTTAACTAATTTCATAAATAGTTCTTCTGGTTTTAAACTTTTACTTACTTCTAAACCTAAAGCTTTTTCTTTAACATTATTAACAAATTCTTTAGCCACTTGATAATTTACATCAGCTTCTAATAAAGCTATTCTAATTTCTCTAATAGCATCACTTATATTATCTTCAGTTATTCTACCCATGCCTTTAATATTTTTAAAAGCCTTAGATAGTTTATCTCCCATTGCTTCAAACATTATTTATCACCTACAATATTTCATTTATTTTTTCTAATAAGGATTCATCTTTAACAAGGTCATTAATCTTATTTTTCTTTTTATATAATTTTAGTTTACTTTCGTAATCTGCCAATTTATCATTAATATTTTTAAGTCTTTTAAAAATGGCATTACGACTTATTTGATTATTTAAAGCAATTTCTTGTAAACTTAAATCATTAAAATAGTAATCTTCAAAATCATTTTGTTCTTTAGAAGTTAATAAACTTTTATATAAATCATATAAATCAATTAAATATATATTTGTTTTCATCTACATCATATCCTTAAATAAACCATATATATAGTTTTCTATATCAAATGGTTTTAAATCAGTCATTTTTTCTCCTAAACCAATAAACTTTACAGGTATATTAGTTTCTTCTTTTATAGCTAGGACTATACCACCTTTAGCAGTACCATCTAATTTAGTTAATACTATTCCCGTTATATTAGTTATTTCTTTAAAAGAGATAGCTTGTTTTATACCATTTTGACCAGTAGTGGCATCTATTACTAAAAGGGTTTCTTCTGGAGCATTAGGAATAATAGTTCCAATTACTTTATTAATTTTTTCTAATTCTTTCATTAAATTAGCTTTATTTTGGAGTCTTCCGGCTGTATCAATTAAAACTATATCTACTTTTTCTTTGACGGCTTCTTTTAATCCATCAAATATTAATCCCGCTGGATCACTATTTTCTTTACCAAAGAATAAACTTTTAGTTTTATCAGCCCAGATCTTTAATTGCTCAGTAGCTCCAGCTCTAAAAGTGTCCCCTGCAATCATCATTACTTTTTTACCAGCACTCGTGTATTTATAAGCTAATTTACCTATAGTAGTAGTCTTACCTACTCCATTAACTCCAACCATTAATATTACCGTTGGACCATTTTCATTCATTTTAATTTTATCAGATAAAGATTCATTATTAACATAGATAATAAATAGTTCATCAACAATTACTTCTTTTAATTCTTCGGGATTATCTATTTTTTCTTGTTTTACTCTTATTTTTAACTTTTCAATAAAATTCATAACAGTTTTAACACCAATATCAGCCATAATCAAAATATCTTCTAGTTCTTCAAAGTATTCATCATTAACTTTAGTATATTTAATACCTAAAACATTTAATTTAGAAACAAATTCTTCCCTAGTTTTTTCTAAACCTTCTTCATAAACTTTTAAGTCTTCATTATTTTGATTAGATTTTTTTAAGATGTTTTTTAATTTATCAAAAATACCCATATAATCACCTCTTAAATTATAACAATTTTAAACTTTTTTAACAACTGAATAGACTTTTTTTTATAAATGTAGTATAATCACTTTAGTTTTAAACTTTTAATTTGTAACAAGAAAAGAGGAATTTTATGAAATTTACAAATGATACGACTTCTGTCGTTGCTTTAGGTGGTTTAGGCGAAGTCGGAAAAAACATGTATTTAGTATGTCATAATGATGAAATAATAATTATTGATGCGGGAGTTATGTTCCCTGAAGATAGTTTATTAGGAATTGATTATGTTATTCAAGATATTAGTTTTTTAAAACAAAATGAAAAAAAAATAAAATGTTTAATTATTACTCATGGTCATGAAGATCATATTGGTGGTATACCATTTTTATTACAAAGTGTTAATATACCTAAAATATATGCTTCTAAAATAGCTACTGATTTAATTACTAAAAAATTAGTAGAACGTAATATTAATTATAATAATATGGAAATACTTGATAAGAATACAATAATTAAAACTAGAAGATTTAGAATTAGTACAGTTATAATGACTCACTCTATTCCAGATGCTTTTGGGCTTATTATTGAAACACCTCAAGGAACTATTGTGGAAACCGGAGATTTCAAATTTGATTTAACTCCTGTTGGACCAATGGCTGAACTAGATAAGTTAGTTGAAGCTTCTAAAAGAGGCGTTAAACTTTTAATGAGTGATTCTACTAATGCTTTAGTTCCCGGTTTTTCTAAGAGTGAAAGCATTGTTGATACAGCTTTAAATGATATCTTTGCTAAACATTTAGGAAGAATTATTATTGCTACTTTCGCTTCTAATATCTATCGTTTACAACATATAATTGAAACCTGTAAGAAAAACAATCGAAAAATAGTTACCTTTGGGCGTAGTATGGAAAATGCAATTAATATCGCTATTAAAAATAATTTAATAACTGATGAATCAATATTTATTGATATAAATACTGCTAACAATTTAAAAAAGAATGAAGTGTGTATATTATGTACCGGTAGTCAAGGAGAACCTTTAGCAGCTTTATCAAGAATTGCTAACGGGACTTTTAAACAGATTAATTTGTTAGATGATGATTTAGTTATCTTTTCATCTAGTCCAATACCTGGTAATGCTCATTCTATTAATAGAATTATTAATAAATTGTACTTAAAAGGTGTTCAAGTATACACCAATGAAAGTCAAAGTGATATTCATACTTCAGGGCATGCTAAGATGGAAGACTTAAAATTGATGTTAAGATTAGTTAAACCTGAGTATTTTATGCCTATGCATGGTGAATATAGAATGTTAAAACAACATGCTGATTTGGCAGTATTATGTGATGTGCCAAGAGATCATACTTTTATTTTAAAAAATGGTGATGTTTTAACTTTAACTAAAGATAAAGTAGAACAAACAGGTTCTGTCCAAGCTGGTGATGTTTATGTTGATGGATCTAGAGTTGGTGATGTCGGTAGTGCTGTTATAAAAGATCGTAAATTAATGAGTCGAGATGGTATTTTAGTAACTATTTTAAATATTGATCCTATTAGAAGAAAATTAATAATTAAACCAAATATTACGACAAGAGGATTTATCCTAGTTAATGAAAATGCTGAACTAATTAAAAAGATCGAAGATAAAGTAACAGAAATAGTTAATAAGGCTTTAGATAATAAATCTTATAACTTTGTGGATTTAAAAAACCAAATTATTTTAGAATTACTGCCTTTCTTAAATGAATTAACTGGTAGGAGACCAATTGTTCTTCCCGTTATTATGGAAGTAAAAGAAAGCAACTAAAAAGGATATTAAATAAAAATATCCTTTTTGTTTTTTTAAATTTTTTTGGTTATTATATCTTTTCTATCAATTTTCTTATACATTTTTTGTTTAAACAAAAAACTATTTGCATGCCCTGCATGAGCTACAAAACTATTCCATTCTAATAGCATTTTATGTTCATTTAATCTTTCTATTGAATTAAGTTTATTCCACAATTTTATTTTCTTTTTTATTTGTTTCTTTGACCTAATTTTTAATAATTTATGGGTTTCATATATTATATAACCACAAAAATTAATTCCTAATTTGTTTGGGTAATATTTGCTCTTTTTATTTAATTCTACTTTTAATCTTGTTTTTAAAAATTCTTCTATTATCCCCATTATCTTTTTTGCTTCTTCTTTAGATTCTAGTAAAATAACAAAATCATCCATATACCTAACATAATATTTTATCTTTTGTTGTTCTTTTATATAATGATCTAAAACATCTAAATATATATTAGCAAAATACTGACTTGTGTAATTTCCAATTGGTATACCTTTATTTTCATCAGCAAATATAAATTTTTTTGTTAAAACCAATAATTTTTTGTCACTTATCATATTTAACATAATATTTAATAAAATAGTTTTATCGATATTATGAAAAAAACCTTTTATATCGCATTTCAATATATAGTATTTATTGTATCTGCGTTTCATTTGTTGCATATATTTTTGAACTTTTGCAACTGCACTATGGGTTCCTCTATTGTCAATACAAGCAAATGTATCCGATATAAATCTTTGCATAACATAAGGCTTTATAAATTCATAAATGTACCATTGCTGAACTATTCTGTCCCTTAATGGTAAAGCTTTAATAACCCTTTCTTTCGGTTCATTTATAACAAATGTTTTGTATTCTCCCATTTGATATATTCCCTTTTTTAATTGGTTAATTATATTCCATAAATTAGTTTCCAAATCTATACTAAAAATTAACACCTCCTTCTTTTTCGTTTTATTTTTTATTGACCTTTCGTAAGCTTGTAACATTTTTTCATACGTTAAATTTTTATAAAACAAGTTTTTTATTGTTTTAGACATGAATTTATCCACCCACCTAGTAAGTTACATATATTCATTATTTTTTTACTCCATGCCGCATAGTTTTTAATATTAATATACTTCCTTTTTTTTGAAACTCTTATTAAAACTTTAAGCATTTTTAATGATACATCCAGCTCACTCAGTACTCTTATTCTGCTCTTCGTGTCTCTTGATTTTTGAGCTCTTATTATTAGTTTCATCCCATCATAAGTGTTATTTTTTATTTGCACACAAATGTTATTCTTTTCTATCTTCGGATACTTAACTAATATACTTTCAGTATAATATATTAACTCTAAATATTGCTTATATATAAGTAAATCTTCCAAATTATACATTAAGTACTTCTTTTAATTCTTTTAATAACTTTAACGCTTTTAAAGGTGTTGTGTTATCTATATCTAAATTTTTTATTTTATTTAATAAATTTCTTTTTGCTTGTTCCACATCAATTTTATCTATTATTTCTACAACTAAATTTAAATTTTCAAATATATTCGTATATTTTTCAATAGAATTAGTTGGAAACCCACATTTTACAACTTCGTCATTCAGTTTAGTTAATTTTAAGGTGGTTATTTTATTTATATTCTTGGCATCTTCATCCAAAAATAAATAAAAATTCCCACATTTAAACAAATAGTATTTACTATTATCTATTTGTTTTAATTCTAAATATTTTTTATATAATTTACCCATTTTTTCTCCTCTTTTTATTCTTTTTGATAGAAAAAAGGTAGTATTGTATATACTATTCCCTATTTTCCATAAAATTTCATTTTCGCCATTTTGTTACTCATATAATTTTATTATTAATGTTTTAGTTCTCTTAAAGAACGGGAACTAAACTTTTACTATAAACATTTCACTATAATATCCTTGAATATTATAACCTGAATGAAGAATTTCTTATATATAGTAATCTCACAACACAAGACCGCGCCACGATATGTTGCTGTTCGCGTTCCCGTTCGTATTGTTGAGATTGAACCCACCGGCCCCTACACCGTTGTTATAGTTGCCTCCACGTATGAACCATGGATTAGTCGCATTGACAAAAAGTTTTTTACAGCTAGTCCCCAGCAATTTAACACATTTGTGTATAAATCTCTATAATAAGCACCATCTCTATTCTTTATCTATACGAGCCCCAAAAAAGTGTGGGGCTCGTATGTTCTCATACTTTTTTTGTTTTACTACTTTGTTTTCTTCTTGTTTCTAATTTCTACGTTCAGAGTAATCTTAGGCTTCGCCTAAGAAGTCAACACAAGACCGCGCCACGATATGCTGCTGTTCGCGCGCCCGTGCGTAATGTTGAGACTGAACCCACCGTCCCCCACACCGTCGCCATAGTAGCCTCCACGCAGGAACCATGGATTACGCGCAGTGACAAAATTATTCCAGTCTTTATACCAGTAATTTGTCTCTCCTAAGGCTTCTCCTAGATTACTTGTATTACTCTGCCAACTTGTGGTTATATATAATTTATAATATTTGCTATTAGGATAATCTAGTCCGGTGGTATTACTTGTTATACCTGAATCACATCCTGTATATGTTGGATCTCCATATATTCCCTTATACCCACTGTGATATATGTTACATCTACCGGAATATAAATTAGATGATGCATCTGTATATACTCCCATTTGATATTCCCATGCTCCTCCACTCATATCAAATATGCCATATATATTCCCGGTTGTACTTTGGGGATATGAGCTTACTCCACTTCCATAAGCTATTTCACAACTGGATGTTGCTGCAGCATTTGCAGCACTTGCTCCACATCCGGTTGTATAGTTACTATTATTGTTTATTCTTATCTCATCGTTTATTCCATATTCGGAATAACTTAAATATACTACTGCTCCCCAGTCTACATTCTTACTCATTCTACTCTCTGCACTTATTCCATAAATTGAGTCTGTTCCAAATTTTAATGATGTTATAAATTCTGTCGATACATTTTGATTTCTTAATGATGCGACATTTGGTTTTATGGTTGGGCTTACATCTGTACAGTTAGCTTCACTTGGACTTGTTGCACATGTACTTCCTGCTAACGGTGTTGTTTCAAATTTTCCTACCCAGATTCCATTTAATTCTATTCCATTATATGTGAAAGCGGGATGAGTTAACTCTGTTCCATTAGTACTTCCTGTACTTTTGGTTGTATAGGCGTTTTCAAATGTTATACTTATACTTTGAGGACAATTCGCTGTACAAGTTGTATCATCACTATATGTTGCTGCTGTTCCATCTACATTAAATAAGGTATATCTATATCTTGGTATCCATACTAAATATGCTAAGATATCTGCTTCGGCTACTGTTACTCCATTATTTGTTTCATAGTATGTTCTCGTCTCAGTTCCACTTTCTTTTACTAATACTACATTAGCCCATTGTTTATTTTCATAGCTATACCAACTACTACTCGTTGGGCTTACTGTTGTTACTGTTCCATCATTTCCTATTGTTACAGCGATCATTCCCGTAGAAATTCTTGGGTAAGCTCCATTTAAGATACTTTCTTTATACACGCTATAACTTGCTATTAATCCTGAACAGCCATCAAACCCTGATGTTTCTGTTTGCAGTGTGGTATCTACTTCTACTCCTCCTAATGTACTTCCTGTTACTGAGTTCTTACCATTTGTATACCATATTACATTGGTATCTCCTATTAATACTGAGCCTTTATAACTACTACTAAAGCTTTTATCGACATATCCTGCTGCTTCTAGATATTCGATACTATAGCAATAGCCACTTTCTGTACTTCTGGTTAAATCATTATTTAATAAATCATCAGCATAAGCTGATTTAGCTGCTTTACCGATATTCTCGGCTTCTATCTCAAAAGCATTAGCTTTAGCATTATCCATCATTTTTAAGACACTTGGGACTGCTAGAAGAACAAGAACTGCTAGTATGACTATAACTGCTAATAATTCTACTAATGTAAAACCCTGCTTTTTTTTCATCCTCGTCTCCTCCTTTCTTTTTTATTATACTTTTTCAATTGCTGGTTTGTCAACTATGCATTCAAAAAAAGCACCAAGTGCTTTTTATTTGGCTTCTTCTTGAGCTCTAGTTTCTCTAATAACTATTATTTTTATAGTACCTGGGTATTGCATTTCTTTTTCTATTTTTTCTTTCATTTCCCGAGCTATTTTATAACTAGTTACATCATCTACATCTTCTGGTTTAACTATAACTCTAACTTCTCTACCAGCTTGCATTGCATAAGTTTTTTCTACTCCTTCATAAGAATTACCAATGCTTTCTAGTTGTTCTAATCTCTTAACATAGTTTTCTAATGAATCATTTCTAGCTCCTGGTCTAGAAGCACTTAAGGTATCAGCAATTTGTACTAATACAGCAATTACTGAACTAGGTTCTTTATCACCATGATGAGACAATATAGCATTTAATACTACTTCATCTTCGCCATAACGACGAGCTATTTCTTCTCCTATTTCAACATGGCTTCCTTCAATTTCGGTATCAATTGCTTTTCCTATATCATGAAGCAATCCAGCCCTTTTAGCTATAGTAACATTTTCACCTAATTCACTAGCCATAATACCAGCTAAATTAGCTACTTCTTTAGAATGCATTAAAGCATTTTGCCCATAACTAGTTCTAAATTTTAATTTCCCAATTAAATTTACTAGTTCCGGATCTACTTTCGTAATCCCTAATTCATATAAAGCTTCTGTACCTATTTCGGTAACTTTGGTATTCATGTCTTTACAGACTTTATCATATAATTCTTCAATACGAGAGGGATGAATTCTCCCATCTTTAATTAAAGATTCAATAGTTACTTTAGCTATTTCTCTACGGAATGGATCAAATGAAGAAATAACAATGGCCTCGGGGGTATCATCAATTATTAAATCTACTCCTGTTACCGCTTCAATGGTCCTTATGTTTCTTCCTTCGCGACCAATTAAGCGCCCTTTCATTTCATCATTTGGTAAATCAATTACACTAACTGTTTGTTCTGTGGTAACATCATTAGCATATCTTTGCATGCTACTAACTAACATATTTTTGGCTTTTTTATCAACCTCTAATTTTGCTTCGCTTTCTTTTTCTTTAATATAAGAAGCGATTTCTTTTGCCATCTCACCTTCAACCCGTTTTAATATCATGTCATGAGCTTCTTTTTTAGAGACTTTGGCAACACCCTCTAAAACTTTAATTTCTTCCTTCAACAATTCATCCATTTTAGCTTCTTTTTTTTGGACTTCTTTTTGCATATTACTTAAATTATCATCTTTTTGATTTAAAAGATTATCTCTATTTTGAAGCATTTCTTCACGTTTATCTAAATTTTTCTCACGTTGCATTAATCTATCTTCATTTGATTTTAGTTCATTCTTTTTTTCTCTAATTTCCTTTTCGGCTTCTTGCTTTAATTTATAAGACTCTTCTTTTAATTCTAAAATACTATCACGCTTATATTTATCAGCTTCTTTTTTAGCCTCAGATAATAATTTTTCCACTTTTCTATCAGTTTGCTTACGACTTACAACAAATATCGTCGCTGTAACTCCTCCGCCAACTGCCAATCCAATTATTGAAGTTAAAATGGAGAAAGTATTAAATACCATACTAATTCTCCTCCATTTATTTATTTATAAACATTTAACTTTTTTTAAACATCTACAAATTAATTATATCTTTTTTTAAGTGCAAAATCAATCATAAAAAGATACTATTTTGTAGTATCTTTTTCTTTAGTACTATTAATATTATAATGAGCACGAACTTTACTTTCTATCTCATCTTTTAACTTTTTATTATCTTTTAACAACTGTTTTACGTTTTCTTTACCTTGACCTATTTTTTCACCTTTATAAGAATACCAAGCCCCACTTTTCTCTATAACATTTATATCGCTTGCCAAATCAACTAATTCACCTTCACGGCTTACGCCTTCCCCATATATTATATCGACAATTGCTGTTCTAAATGGTGGAGCAACTTTATTTTTAACGACTTTTACTACCGTTCTGTTTCCAACCACTCCGCTCTCATTTTTAATTTGCTCAGCTCTCCTAATATCAAGTCTAATTGTTGAATAAAATTTTAAAGCTCTTCCCCCAGGAGTAGTTTCGGGATTGCCAAACATAACTCCTACTTTTTCTCTTAATTGATTTATAAAAATAGCTGTTGTTTGGGTTTTGCTAATAGTTCCTGATAGCTTACGTAAAGCTTGACTCATTAATCTGGCTTGAAGCCCAACATGGGAATCACCCATTTCCCCCTCAATTTCAGCTTGGGGAACTAAAGCAGCCACGGAATCAATAACAATTGTATTAACTGCTTCGCTTCTAACTAATGCTTCACATATTTCTAAAGCTTGTTCTCCTGTATCTGGCTGAGAAAGCAACAGTTCATCTATATTAACTCCCAAAGCTTTAGCATACTTAGGATCTAAAGCATGTTCAGCATCTATAAATGCTGCCCTTCCACCAGCTTTTTGAGTTTCAGCTATAGCTTGCAAAGCAAAAGTTGTTTTTCCACTAGATTCAGGTCCAAATATTTCCACTATTCGTCCTTTGGGATATCCTCCTACTCCTAAAGCAATATCTAATGTTAAACTTCCTGAAGAAGTTACATCTATATCTAAATGTTCTTTTGCTCCCAATTTCATTATGGCTCCTTTGCCAAATTGTTTTTCAATATCTAGCATTACTTGTTCTAATGCTTTATCTTTATCTTTAATGTCTTTTGTAACTTTCATAAATGCTTTTCCTCCTTATGGTATTTATGTCTTACAAGATAATTTTAATATAATATTTTTAGTTTGTCAATATGTTTTTCAAACATTTGTTTGTTATATATTTTTGATCAAAAGAAAGGAAATTGCTAAGCAATTTCCTTGTTTTAAAGCACTATATTTTACTAATTTTATTTTTCCGCAAAAATGAAATCTTTATTAGCAATAAAATATTGACACCCTGATACTACTGATAATACTGTTGCCACAAAAATTAATAACTCAGCCACTCTAATATTCCATAATTCAAATGGTAAATTGGAAAAGAGTAATAAAGAAATACCTATCATCATACAAACGGTTTTTACTTTGCCAAGCCAACCAGCAGCTATTACTTTGCCTTTACCTGCTGAAGCCATTCTTACCGAGTCAACTACTATATCTCTAGTAACAATAACCACTGGAATTATAACCGAAATATAACCATTAACAGCTAGAACTATTAATACTCCGTTAACTAATATTTTATCAGCTATCGCATCCATTATTTTCCCAAAATCTGTTACTATTCCTCTTTTACGAGCGATGTTACCATCTAAGAAGTCCGAAAAGGAAGCAATCATAAAAACTATCCCGGCTATTATATATTTTAAATTCAAAGCTATTTTAGAAGCAATATAATAGGTAGGAAATTCAACTCCTACTTGATAAAAAGGAAACACTAATAATATTAAAAGTAATATTGCCAATATAATTCTTGTAATAGTTATCTTATTTGGTAAATTCATTTTCCACTCCTTAATTTATTCCTGCTATAGTAGCTATATTATTACCAATAGTAATTTGTCTTATAGACCAATATATAGCTATAGCCACTATTAAACCAATTATAATATAAATTAAAATAAACTTTAAACTTTGGTGTTTGCTTTTTATATTAGTATAAGGAGACTTTACTTTATCATCCTCTTTTGCTTCACTGTTTTTTTCTTGAACAGCTTTTTCAATAGCTTTTAAAGGTATTTTAGAAGTATACTCAAATAAATATTCATTAAAAACATCAATTACCTTTTCAGGATCTAATCCTAAATATTTAGCATATTTTCTAATATATTCTTTTAAAATAAAAATATCTTTAAAACTACCAATGTTACCATTTTCAATATTCTCTAATATAATAACTTTAATACTTAAATCTTCGGATGCTTCTTCAATAGAAACACTATTTTTTTCTCTTGCTGAAGCAAGCATTTGGCCAATTTCGTTCAAGAAATTCAACTCCTTTTAAAATAAAATAAATAATATCTTATAAGCCACGTTCTGTACCTATTTCTAGGCGGCAAATATTTATCTACTATTACTAGTTTCTTATATAAGTTTTTTATTCCTTATATAAAAACTCCCCTACCTAATTTGGGTTTCTCACTCGCGGGGTTTACCACGTTCCACTATTAAAGTTTCCTCTAACACTCGTCTCTTTGGCACTTTTATATCTAATTTAACCATTTGAGGTTATTTCGAAGCCGTTAGTTAAACTACCAGTGGTTATCCCACTGCGCGAACACTACAACCATTACAGGATTGTGTGAGCATGGACTTTCCTCTGCACAAAAATTTATGCAGCATTTGCCCAGATATTATTCTTTTTCACCGAATACAACTTTCTCAAGTTGAGAAATTCTTCTAAGAAGGTCAACATTAGAAGGATTAGACTCACTACTTGGCTTTGCTTCTAAATCTTCTTTTATTCTACGTAGTTCAGCTTTTAATTTACTATTATCTTCAGTCATATTTCTAATGTCATTTTCATATTTTTTAATAATATTAGCAAATTCCGTATAATCACGTATAACCATATCTAAAAATTTATCCACTTCTTGAGGACGATATCCCCTAGCATCAATTTTAAAATCTTTTTCTAGTATTTCCTTTGGTGTTAAAAAAATTCGATCATTATACATAATTAAAATCCCTTCTTACGAAGATAATTATATACTATATTAGCTTTTAAAGTCAAGAAAGAGTAACAAAAGCAAAACTAGATTTTTATCTCATTATATAGTATAATTTTTAAAGGTGATGATATGAATTATCCAAACAATCTAAAAAGAGACTACAAAAAAAACATTTCTCACCGTAATAGAGGTATGGATTTAGAATGTTCTATTAATAAATCTAATGAATATTACTTAAGTATCAATAGAGCTGTTATCTACAAAAAACCTACTCCTATTGGTTTAGTAGATGTTAAGTATTGTGACAATAAAAAACAAATTAATAAAGCTTACTTTAAATGTCCTTCTACTTTAGATTATAATGGTATTTATAAAGGAAAATATATTGAGTTTGAAGCAAAAGAAACTATTTCTAAAACTTCATTTCCTCTATCTAACATTCATCCCCATCAATTAAAGCATTTAAAATTAATCATAGAACATGGTGGCATAGGTTTTTTAATATTAAAAATGAACAACATTATATATTTAATAAAAGGTGAAGATTTAATAAATTTTATTGATAATAATAAAAGAAAATCTTTACCACTAAAACTTTTAGAAGAAAAAGCTTATGTAATAAAGGAAAGAATAAATCCTTCTTTAGATTATTTAAGTATTGTAGATAAAATTTATTTTAAGGAGTAATAGATGAAAAAAATAAAGAAAGTAAATAAAAAAACTACCAAAAAACCCAGAAAAAAAATAGATAAGACCTCAATGGCTGTTAATAAAGCTTTAAATAAAATTAAAAAAAGCATCCAAGTTTGGAAAGACAAAAGAAAACTAAAAGGTAAAAAGAACAAATCTTTAGTATTAATAATAATTATGTACCTAGTAATAGCTTTATTTGGTATTTGTGTAGCTAGTGGTATATATGTAATTTTTTCTTCGCCAGAATTTGATGGTGAAAGTTTATATAACAAAGAAGCTACTATTTTATATGATAAAAATGGTGATGAGTTTGCTAAAATCGGTATGGAAAAAAGAGAACTTGTTACATATGATGAATTACCAGAAGTTTTAATAGATGCTATTATCGCTACTGAAGATTCTCGATTTTTCCAACATAATGGTTTTGATATAGCTAGATTTACAAAAGCTTTTCTTGGTCAAATAACTGGTAATTCTAGTGCCGGTGGTGGATCTACTCTTTCCATGCAAGTTGTTAAAAACACTTTTACTGATCCTAATGCTGTTAGTGGTTTAAAAGGTATAATAAGAAAAGCTACTGATATATACATGGCAGTATTTAAATTAGAAAAAAATTATACTAAAGAACAAATAATTGAATTTTATGTTAATGCTCCTTGGTTAGGAAATAATTCTTGGGGAGTTGAACAAGCAAGTCAAACTTATTTTGGTAAATCAGTTAAAGACTTAACTCTTACTGAAGCCGCTATCATAGCTGGTATGTTCCAAGCCCCAGCTTCTTATAATCCTTTTAGTAGTATTGAATTAACTACTCAAAGAAGAAATCAGGTATTAAACCTCATGGTTAGACATGGTTATATAACTGAAGAAGAAGCTGAAAAAGCCAAAAGTATTTCCGTCGAATCACTTATAACTGATCAAACTAGTCAAAGTGAATATCAAGCTTTAATTGATACTGTTGTTTCAGAAGTACAAGAAAGAACAGGATATGATGCTTATTATACGCCAATGGAAATATATACTACTTTTGATTTAGAACAACAAGATGCTGTTAATGGCATTATGAATAGTGAAACTTATACTTTTGTTAATGATGTTGTTCAAATGGGAATAGCTGTAACTAGCGTAGAAGATGGTTCAATTACAGCTATTGGAGCTGGGAGAAATCGTGTCGGGGAAAGACAATTTAATTTTGCTACTCAAATTAATAGACAAATTGGCTCAACAGCAAAACCATTATTTGATTATGGTCCTTTAATTGAATATAATGATGCCTCTACTTATACTCCATTCTTTGATGAAAAATATACTTATTCTAATGGAGCAAGCGTTTATGATTCAGATCGAAAATATTTAGGTTTAATAACTATGCGTTTAGCCTTGGCTAGAAGTAGAAATATTCCCGCTTTACAAGCTTTTCAACAGGTTGATAAAGATAAAATAGCTGAATTTGTTCATGCTTGTGGAGTGGATTACGGCGACACTTTATACGAATCAGCCGCCTTAGGAGCATTCAATGGTATGAGTCCATTAGAAATGTCTGCAGCATATGCTACATTTGCTAGAGGTGGTTATTATATTGAACCATATTCTTATACTAAAATCGTTATAAAAGAATCTGAAGAAGTAATTGAATATAAACCGGTCAAAACCAAAGCCATGAGTAAAGAAACTGCTTTCATGATTAATTATATGTTAGGTTATGCAGTTGATCGTGGTATTATTGGCTCTGTTTATGTAAAAGGAACTGATGTAGCTGCCAAAACTGGTACATCAACTATAGACAAAGCTGCTACTCAAAAATATGATATTCCTTCATCAGCCATTATGGATAGTTGGGTTTCTGTTTACTCTCCAGACTACTCATTCTCTATTTGGTATGGCTATGAAAAATTATCTAGTGACAATTATTTAACTATGAGGGCAGCAAGCAAAGTAAGAAGTAAAGTTGCTAGAATATTAGTAAGTTCATTATTTGAAAAAAATAGTCGATTCCCTAGTGGCGGTGCTGTTACAAAAATAAGTGTTGAATTAGAAACTTTACCAGCCAAACTAGCTAGTGCTAATACTCCAAGTGATTTAATAACTGTGGAATATTTTAAAAAAGGTACTGAACCAACAGAAACATCAACTAGATTTAGTACTTTAAATAATCCTACTAATTTAAAAGCTTCATATAGTACTGGAACAATTAAAATAACCTGGGATAAAATAGCTACTCCGGATGCTATTGATACTAATTATTTACAAAATTACTTTAATACCTATTATGGCGATTGGGCCGAAGATTATTATCAAGAAAGATTAGAATATAACAGTGCCAATATTGGTATTAATGGTTATGAAGTCTATTTAAAGGATAGTAGCGGCAATCTTACTCATTTAGGATTTACAACTAATAATTATTATAACTATACAGCAAGTAATACTAATACAAATTATACTTTTGTGGTTAAATCAGCCTACTCTATATTTAAAGATAATATTAGTAGCGGCGTTGAAGTAAAAGCTAATCCTTATGAGTTAACTCTTATAGTAAACATAACCATGGATGAACCAACTACTACTATTACTAAAGAAGATACTTTAAGTTATTATGAAGATCCAGCCAATCCTTTTATAGTTTATGTAAATAGTGTTCCAACTAGTGATTATACATTCACCAAAAAGATTTATAAAGTTGTTGATACAGTAGAAACCGAAGTAACTAGCATTCCTAAAAATAGTGTAGCTAACTATATAATTAGGTATTCTGTTATATATAATAACAAAACATATACAGCATCCAGAAAAGTAAATATTGTTGAATAAACAAAAAGCATCTTAATTAAGATGCTTTTTTAGATAATTACAATTTTCTTTTAATAAACATTCATTACACTTAGGCTTTTTACTTTTACATATATATCTACCAAACAATACTAATTGATGGTGTAGCCTAGATAGTTTTTCTTTAGGAAAAAGTTTATTTAAACTTTCTTCTACTTCTTTCGGAGTAGCAGTTTCTTTAGCTAACCCCAACCTCTTAGATACTCTTTCTACATGGGTATCTACTGCTATAACTGGTTCATTAAACAAATTAGCTATTACAACATTACAAACTTTTCTTCCTACTCCTGGTAAACTTTCTAAATAGTTCCTATTATTAGGTACTATGCCATTGTAATCTTTAACCAATCTTCGAGAAACTTCTATAATATATATACTTTTTCTTCTAAAAGTTCCTATTGATTTAATTGTTTTTTCAATATCTTCTTTTTTTGCATCAGCTAGAGAAAATATATCATACTTTTTAAATAACACTTTCGTAACTTCATTTACTCTTTTGTCAGTAGTCTGAGCACTTAATACAGTAGCTATTAATAGTTCGTAATCTTTTTGATATTTTAACTCACAAATAGGATTGGGTATCATCTTATCAAGAGCATTAATAATATTATTTATCTTCTTCATCTAACCAATTATAATCAAACAAAGTTTTATCTAAATCAACATTTCTTTTAACAAGATGATTCTTAACATCTTCCATATTTTTAAATCCTTTTTTACCCCATTCATATATTATCTTATCAATGTATCTCAAACTACGAACATTATTATAAGTTGCTTCTTTTAGAGCGCCAATTATGAGTTCTTCATTAATGCTTTTTTCTAACCAAGCATTAATAATTTCATACTCCATTGGCGATAATGTCCTGCCAAATTCTTTTTCAAAAGTCTCAAAAATACTTTTAGAATTATTCTTAGTTTCTAGCTCCCCTACTGAGTCCATTATTAGATTATCTATTTGCTCTAAACTAATAAATTCTCTTATTTTGCCATTTTCATCTTTTTTATTAACTATCTTAATTAACTTTTTATTATTTAAAGAACTAAATATTGATAATATCTCTTCATTAGAATATCCTAAATCATTATTAATTTCTTCTAAATTTAAAGTTTTTTCACTTAAATTATTAAAATAAATAAGTAATATTAATTCATCTATAGTTACATTGGATTTTCTAAGCACTCTTAAAAACCATGGTGAAACACTATAATTCTTGCCATTTATATATTTTATTAAACTCTTATTACTCATTTAACCACTTCTCTTTATTTAAAATAATATACTTTATTATTTCTTTTTGATTGTTTTTTACTTTTTTATCTAAAATAGCTGTTTTTATATCTTCTAAAATTAGTTTTATTTTATTAGAAGGTTTTATTTCTAAAACACTAGCTATTTTATCTCCCTTTATAGATATATCACTATAATCATGAATAGGCATTAACTTATACAGTTTATTAATAATCTTTTTACTAATACCTAAAATATCTCCTGCTATATAAGTATAATATAAATTATATTTAAATAAAATATTAGTATCTATTTTACCATATTTTATTATTTCTTTAATTATTTTTATACTCTTTTGTTCTTGATTAGTAAAAGGATAGTTATTAGAGAAATTAATTTGCGCCCAAATACCTAATAAATCGTCGGTTTTTATAATATTGTCATACTCTATTTCTAATATTTGATCTAAGTTTATTTCTTTAATAAAATTTAATCCTTTTTGATAATTATTAGAAATAAAAATTAAATTTAATTCATTCTTTTTTCTTTTATAAGATATAGTTCTTATTAGCTCTTTATTATTAATAATAAATTCTAAAGCTTTGTCCTCAATCTTAAAACCCAAAACTATCGAAAAACGAACGGCTCTAAGCATTCTTAAAGGGTCTTCTGTAAACTTTTTTTGAACATCTCCTATTACTTTAATGGTTTTGTTATTTAAATCTTCCTTAGCGTTTAATAAATCAATAACCGTTCCTTTTTTGTTCATACATAAACTATTTATAGTAAAATCACGACGATTTAAGTCTGTAAGAAGATTATTAACATATCTAACTTCAGTTGGTTTTCTATTTTCATATTTAAATTCTTCTCTATAAGTAGTTATATCAACATTATATTTACCAACTTGAATTTTATAAGAACCATAAGAATTTACATCACTTTTACCCTGGGGAAATATCTTAGCAATATCTTTTAGTAAGGCATTAGTTATAATATCAACGTCATTAGTTTTAATTCTTAGTATACTATCTCTTACATAACCACCAACTATATAGGCTTCAAAGCCATTTTCTTCTATTTTTCTTAATATGTTTTTTATACTTTGATCCATAATATCACCTATCAATATCCATAGTAATTATACCATAAAAAAAGTTATCAAAAGATAACTATTTTAAGCACGATTCTAAAAGCCTTTTATACACCCCGGGTTCAATTATATTTAAAGCGTTTATCGCACTTTCTAAAGATGTTTTAAAATTACCTTTATAAAAAGAATTTTCGGCTCTAGATAAACCAATAGACAATTCTTTATTAATTGGACGATATCTATTACCATAAACTATTGCTTTTTCAGCCATATTAGCGGTTTTTATTGTTTCATTAGCAGTATTATATAACTTTAGAACTAAATCCCGAGCTGTATCTACCCTAATATTTAAAGTTTTTATAGATATTGGTTTTTTATCTAATTCTTTTACTATTTCTTTTATAGCGTCTGTGGCTTCCGTTAATTCTATATAATAATTTTTAGGTATTACTGGTAGTTTAAATTTACGCATCTTTCCTTTGGCATCTTTTAGAATATTTTTTATTTCATCTAATTGTTCACGAGCTCGAAGTTCATCTTCTTTTAAACTCCCTAATGTCCTTAAAGCCATTTCTAGCCTATCTTCTATTTTAGTTATTTTAACATTAACAAGTTCCATTTCTTTAGTTAATTTAGTATAAGCAAATATCTTACTACGATGAGCATTTATAACAACATCAAAATCTTTTTTAATATTTACTAAATCTTTATTTATTATATCAATAGTTTCCACATCTTCTTCAGTTAAATCATAACTATATTTAATATCTTCTATTTTATTATAAAGCCCTTTAGCTATTTTTATTAAACGAGATATTTTAATTGTTAAAGTCCTAGCATATTCATCAAATAATTTTTTAGATACTTTTTCTTTATCAAAGTCATTATATAAAGAATCAAAATAGTCTAGAATTGTTTTCAATTCAAAAATAGAATCTTCAACATTTAAAACATTAAGTCGAGAAAAAATATCTTGTATTTTCTTTTCTGATTCAGAAACATTATACTCAATATTAAGATATCCCAAAATAAAACCATCTTTAGTCATTTTTTCATAAATACTTAAAATATCTTCTATTCTACGCGGAATAATACTTTTACCCATTAAAATTATATTAGGAGCTTCTTCAATGACTATTTTGATATTACCAATAGTATCACCCAAAGCTTTTACTATCTTGCCAACTTCCGTATAAGAATTATTCTCCATAGCCAATTCAAAAGCACTAAACAATTTATCTATATTTTCAAACTGCAATTCAATTGGGCTTTGAACTTCTTGATATTCATCATAATTATTTTTATATTTATTAATAACTTCACGATACAAAGATTTTAATTTTGTTACATGTTCTCTATTTCTTTCTTCACTTAAGGTTATCTCTTTAATTTCATTAAGCAGATATTGAGCTTTAGTTTTAACAAAAAAGATTTCCATTTCAATATGAGCTATTTTGCTGGTAATTTCTTTTTCTTTTTTAAATACTAAAAAATCTTCTAACTCTAATAATTCATCAGTTATTTTAGGAACTTCTTTATCTTTTATTTCATTGAAGCGCTCTTGCCAATCTTCATACATTTCTTTTAAAGTATCATTGTTTATTAAACTCTCAACTTTTTTTAATTCTGATAATATAGAAGCCGATATTATTAAATTTTTATTTCTTTCTAATTCATTTAATTCAAAAGCAAATCTTTTTTTCTTATTTTTCTTAATTAAAGCTAAAGTAACAATTATTAAAATAACTCCAACTATTATATAACTAACAATCGTTAAAATAATTGTTCCATTCATGTAATCCACTTCCCTATACTATATATAATTGTATCATAATATAATTGTTTTAGATACTTTTTTTAACCTTGACATAGCCCTCGTTTATATGTATAATTAGCCCTAGCTAATTCATTTGGCAGCATTATAATAAATTATTAATGTGTTTGTTACTAAATAGTTATAAAAGTACTTAGGGCTGCCCTAAAGAAATTTGTTAAACAAACTCCCTAGTAAAATATTATAATAAAGACTTTTGTATTAGAAATTTATATTTTAAGGAGGTGTATTATGTCAAGATACACAGGTTCTGCATTTAAAAAATCTCGTCAATTAGGATTTTCTACTTTAGAAACCGGCAAAGATTTAGCAAGAAGGCCTTATAAACCAGGAGTTCATGGTCGAGATAGAAAAAGAAAACTTAGTGACTATGGTATTCAGTTACAAGAAAAACAAAAAGTTAGATTTATGTATGGTTTAACCGAAAAACAATTTAGAAAAGTTTTTGAAAAAGCTACTAGAATGAAAGGTATTACTGGTGATAATCTATTAATGCTTTTAGAAAGTAGATTAGATAACTTAGTATATCGTATGGGTTTTGCTAAAACTAGACGTGCTGCTAGACAAATAGTTAATCATGGTCACATCTGTGTTAATGGTAAAAAGGTAGATATTCCTTCTTATACTGTTAAAGTAGGACAAGTTATTAGTATTAAAGAACAATCAAAAGAACATCCAGCTATTAAAGAAGCTTTAGAAACAGTTTTAAATAGGCCAGCATTTGTTTCTTATGATGAAAAAAGCCAATCTGGAGCTTATTTAAGACATCCAGAAAGAACTGAATTAAATAGCGATATAAATGAATCATTAATTGTTGAATATTACAATAGATAATAAAAAAGTGCGAAAAAGCACTTTTTTTATGATAAAATATTTTTGGAGGATTTTTATGTTAAAAGAATTTAAAAAATTTATTGCTCGTGGCAATGTCATCGATTTAGCTGTAGGTATAGTAGTTGGTGGAGCTTTTTCCAAAATAGTTTCTTCATTAGTAGATAATATCTTAATGCCAACCATTGGTCTTGTTATAGGAGGAATAGACTTTAGCAGTTTATCTGTAACTATTAAAGACGCCACTATTAATTATGGTTTATTTATTCAAAATACAGTTGATTTTCTAATTATTGCTTTCGTTATTTTCTTAATAGTCAGATTTATTAATAAAATACATCCTAAACCAAAAGAAGAAAAGAAAAAAGCTGAAGAACTTATCGTATTAGAAGAAATAAGAGATATGTTAAAAAAACAAAAAAGGACTAAATAGTTCTTTTTTAATTTTCAAATTGAGAATTGTATAATTCAGCATAAAAGCCATTCTGTTTAATTAACTCTTGATGATTGCCTTGTTCTACTATATCGCCGTCTTTTAAAACTAATATTAGGTCAGCATTTTTAATAGTAGATAAACGATGAGCTATAATAAATGAGGTTCTGCCTTCAGTTAATTTATCCATCGCTTTTTGAACTAATTCTTCAGTTCTCGTATCAACTGATGATGTAGCTTCATCTAATATTAAAAGCGGCGCTTTTTCTAGCATACTACGAGCAATAGTTAATAATTGCTTTTGACCGGAAGAAATGCTATCAGCATCATTTATAACGGTGTTATAACCTTTTGGTAAAGTCCTAATAAAATGATCTAACCCAACTATTTGGCAAGCTTTTTCTACTTCTTTAAAAGTTATATTCTTTTGATTATAAATAATATTTTCTTTAATAGTTCCATTAAATAACCAAGTATCTTGTAATACCATCGAAAATAGTTCATGAATATTTTCTCTAGTTAAATCTTTTATAGAAATATTATCTATTTTTATATCTCCAGAATTAGTTTCATAAAACTTCATAAGTAAATTTACTAAAGTAGTTTTACCCGCTCCAGTAGGTCCTACTATAGCTATTTTTTGACCAGATTTAATTTTTACATTAAAGTCTTTTATAATGGTTTTATTTTTATTGTAACCAAATTTAACATGTTCAAAAGAAATATTTCCTTTTACTTGGATTTTATCTAAGTTCTTTCTATCTTTCTCTATAGGCATTTCTTTTTCTTCTAAAAATTTAAAAACTCTTTCACTGGCAGCTGCAGCTGATTGCAGTTGAGTAGCTGCTTGAGCCATAGTTGTTAGAGGACTAGAAAATAATCTAACATAAATCATAAAAGCTACTATTGACCCAATACTTATCTTATTTTCTATTACTAACATAGCTCCTACTACACAAATAGCTACGTAACCAAAATTACCTATAAAAGCCATTATTGGATGCATTAAACCTGATAAAAATTGGCTTTTTTTAGAACTGATAAAAAGTTTTTTATTTATATCATCAAACTTTTTGTTAGCATCTTTCACACCGTTGTAGACTTTTACAACATTATGACCGGAATATATTTCTTCAATGTGCCCATTAATTCTTCCTAATTCATTTTGCTGAGTATTAAAGTATTTTTGGCTCTTCTTCATAATAATAGTCATTAGAATAAACCCAATAAAGGTAGAGAATATAGCTGTTAAAGCCATCATCCAATTATTAATAAACATCATGATAATTACTCCAATAAATAAAACAATTGCTCCTACTAAAGATCCAATGCTATTATTCATTGTTTGACCTAATGTATCTACATCATTAGTAACTCTAGATAAAACATCCCCATAAGTAGTATTATCAAAATATCTAAGAGGTAATTTATTTATTTTTTGAGCTATATTATTACGTAGCTCCTTCGTAAATTTATTAGTAACAGTTGCCATAATAAAGCCTTGTAAATAACCAAATATGCTACTTAACAGATAAATTATTATTAAAAAGATAGCCATATTAACTATTTTGGTAAAGTCTATACCACTTATTAAGCCATTTAATATTTCATTAGTAAAATCTTGAATTTTATCTGGACCAATAATTGTTAAAATAGAACTTAGTATCGCTAAAACAATTGCTAAAGAAATTAGTTTAGAATAGCTATTTAAACTTTTAATTAATTTTTTTATAGAGTCTTTAAAATCTTTAGGCTTCTCAGCAATTTTGTTTACAGACCCTTTACCAAAACTAGGCATTTTCTAATTCCTCCTTACTTAATTGTGACAAAGCTATTTCTTTATAAACTTGGCAAGTTTTTAGTAAATCTTTATGTTTACCTAATCCAACCATCTTGCCATTTTCTAAAACAACTATTTTATCAGCATTTATAATTGTTCCAATTCTTTGAGCTACTATTAAAATAGTAGCATCTTTTGTATATTGTTTTAATTCTTTACGAAGACTTAAATCAGTTTTATAATCTAAAGCCGAAAAAGAATCATCAAAAATATAAATTTCCGGGTTTTTGGTAATTGCTCTAGCAATAGCTAATCTTTGTTTTTGCCCACCGGAAATATTTGTTCCACCTTGAGCAATATGCGATTTAAGTTTCTCAGGCATTTTACTAACAAAATCATACCCTTGAGCTACTTTTAATGATTCTATTATTTTATTTTTCTGAATGTTCTTCTTTGCTCCATAACTAATATTATACCCAACTGTTCCACTAAACATAACTGCCTTTTGAGGAATATAGCCTAATTTACTATACAGATATTCTTGATTATATTCCCTAATATCTACTCCATCAACTAATATTGTTCCACTTGTTACATCATAAAAACGCGGTATTAAATTTATTAAAGTTGATTTCCCACTACCAGTAGAACCAATAAAAGCTACTATTTCTCCTTTATTTATTTTAAAAGAAATATTTTCTAGCATGCATTCTTCAGCATCAGGATATCTAAAAGAAACATCTACAAATTCTATTGTCCCTGTTTCTTTAGTAATATCTTTACTTATTTTTCCATTTTTAATATTAATATTAGTATTTAATACTTCTAATATTCTTTTAGCTGAAACTGAAGCCCTAGGATATATAAAGAAAATCATAGCTAACATCATGAAAGCCATAACAACTTGCATAGCATATGCCGAAAAAACAACCATATTACTAAAAACATTTATTTTATCCATTAAATTAGCCGCTTCTATTAAATAAGCTCCAATAAAATAAATAGATAAAGTTAGTCCTGACATAACTAAGTTCATTATAGGAGACATGGAAGCCATTAATCTTTGCGTAAATAAATTAGTATTAGTAAGTTCATTATTAGCTTCATTAAATTTATTTTCTTGATAACTTTCCGCATTAAAAGCCCTTATTACTCTAATACCAGTTAAATTCTCCCTAGTTATTTTATTTAAATTATCAGTTAAGCTCTGAATTTTTTTAAATTTAGGCATTACTAAGGTAACTAAGATGGTAATTAATGTTAACAATACTAAGGTAGCAATACCTGTAGCTAAACTCCATTGCCAGGCTTTACCAGCTATTTTATATATGGCCCAAACAGCTAATATCGGAGCTTTTATTATTAATTGCAACCCAATAGAAATAACTGTTTGAATTTGGGTAATATCATTAGTAGTTCTCGTTATTAAACTTCCTGTTGAAAATCTATTTATTTCTTCCATACCAAAGTCTAAAACTTTTTGAAACACATCTTTTCTAATCGTTTTAGATAACGTAGAAGCTATTGTAGCTGCAAAATAGCCAACTATAAAAGAAGACGTTAAACTTCCTAAAGCACATAATATCATTTTGCTTCCAGGAATTAAAACATCTTTAATAGTAGAACCTTTTTGTTGTAAAAAAGTAGTTATCTCTGTCATATAATCAGGTAATTTTAAATCTAAATATACTTGTCCAATTATAAAAATAGTACTACATAGTACTAATAACCATTCCTTTTTGCCTAATCTTTTTAGTAGTTTTATCATTTTAATACTCTCATTTCTTCATATTGATGTAAGCTAATTATACTACAAAAGATAAAACCATGGTATAATAAAAAGCATTAATTTTTAAAGGAGGATAAATGAAACCGAAAATATTGAAAACAAGTAATATAGCAACTATGTTAACTTTTGATGATGGTAGTGGTAAAGAATTGATTATTAATTTTGCTGACAATCTTGACTTAACTTTTTCTTTAAGGTTAGTCGATAAAAATGGTGATTTAACATTTACTATTTCCAAAAATGATGAGCAAATATTTTCTATATTTAATATTTTCTTTGATGAAATACTAAATTCTAAAGCAGACCCTACCCTCGTTAAAGAAGGGACTATAACCTGGACTGATGACTATTCTCCAGAAAATAATGGCGAAGCCTTTACAATTGAAAAAATTGATGAAAATGCATTTAAAATTACCTTTAAAAGAGCTGAAGGAACTAGAATAAAAAGAACAATCTCAGTTAGAATTGCCAATTCTGGATCAAGGTACAATTTATTTACTAGGTATTTTATGAGCCTTTTTAAAAATTTAGCTAATTTTATTAATAGCTTACCAGAAGAAAATAATATTATATTAGAAAAAAAACCAGATTAACTGGTTTTTATTTTTTTATCTCGTTATATTTATCTATTAAAATTTTAAAATCATTTTGAGCATCTTTCATTAAATCAGGATTTCTTAAAAGAGCTGAAGGATGATAAGTAGCCATCATAAAAAAGTTTTTTCGATTATACCAAATACCATGTTCTTTAGTTATTTTAAAATTAGGATCGATAATAGTAGTTGCCGCAATACGACCAAGACATACTATTATTTTTGGTTTAACTATTTTTACTTGTTCACGTAAATATTTTATACAAGTTAATCTATATTCGACCGAAGGATCGGCATTATTAGGGACTCGACATTTAACTATATTAGCAATATAAACATTTTTTCTGTTAATACCCACATCTTTAAACATTTTATCAAGTAATTGACCTGATCTTCCTACAAAAGCATGACCAGTTTCATCCTCTACTTGTCCAGGTCCTTCGCCAACAAACATAATATCAGCTCTAATATTACCTTCACCAAAAACAACATTTTTTCTTGTTTTGGACAATGGACAATCTTCACAAGCTTCCGCTTCTTTTTTTAATTCCGCTAATCTTTTTGGCAAATTAGCCATTTCAACTTCGTTCTTCACCATTTTCATCTCTTAATTCTTTTTCATATAAATTACGATATATTTTATTTTCTTTATATAATTCTTTATGAGTTCCATCCCCTACTATTTCGCCTTGATCGATTACTATAATTCTTTCACTATCAACAACTGTTGATAAACGATGAGCAATGATTAAAACTGTATAAACACCTTTAATATTATTAATAGCTTTTTGAATTTCTTTTTGAGTTTCGTTATCTAAAGAGCTTGTTGCTTCATCAAATAAGATTATTTCACTTTTTCTTAAAAGAGCTCTAGCAATAGCTAATCTTTGACGCTCACCACCCGATAACATAACTCCACCTTCACCAATTAAGGTATCATATTTATTTGGTAAACTCATAATAAAATCATGTAAACAAGCTTGTTTACAAGCTTTAATAATTTCTTCATCTTTAGCTTTCTCATTAACTATTCTTAGATTCTCTTTAATAGAAAAATTAAATATATAAGGAGTTTGCGTAATTATAGTTATATTACTTCTAATGCTTTCTTCATCTAATTCATCAATGTTTACTCCATCTATTAAAATTTCTCCTTCATTAATATGATAAAGTTTAGTTAATAAACTAAATATAGTCGTTTTACCACTACCACTTTTGCCTACAAAAGCCGTTGTTGTATTGGCTTTTATTTTAAAACTAAGGTCTTTAATTATCAATCTATTTTCATTATAGCCAAAAGCAACATTTTTGAATTCAAAATCCCCTTTTATTTTAGCTAAATGTTTATTACCAAATGTTTCTTGAGGATAATTTTCGGAGTCTAATAAAGCATAGACTCTTGTAGCCGAAACATTAAATACTTTGATATTTTCCATTAAACGCGAAACACTATCTAGTAAAGAATATATTTTACTGCGATACATATATAAAATTACAAAACTAGTTGTGGATAACATCGCATTTTTAGTTAGAAAGATGGCCAAAAAGATAAAAGCTAAATCGACAAAATCTTGAACTGACCCAGCATATAAGCGATAAGTATGAAACTTTCTATTTGTTTCATACATTTTATCTGTAGATTCAGTTAATTTTTTATTAACAATTTTAGTAACATTCTTGCTAGCATTTAAGACTTTTATATCTCTAAGACCTCTAATTAATTCCGTAACTAGACCAGTATTAATCTCATTTAAACGATGATATTCTTTTTTAGTTTCAAACCATTGTTTCATTCTACTTTTTTTAAACCAAAATAAGATAACCATGGCTACAACAAAGAATATAAAGATATATTTGTTAACAATTAAAACTGCTATCAAAATACCAATATTAGTTATTATATCGGTTATATTTGATCCAACATTAGCAATTGTCCCAGCTATTTCTTCAGTATCATTGGTTATACGATCAATAAAGACTCCTGAAGAATTAGTATCAATAACTTTTGTTTCAAATTTAAGAACCGTTTTAGAAACATCATTTTTTAAAAGAAATAAAGTTTTAACGAACAGTTTTTGATAATACTTTTGATCAACATATCTTACGATATTTCTAAATACTTCAACAACAAAAATAGCAATAGCTATATATATTAATTGATCTAATAAATTGTTAGATATTTTCAACAATGCTTGGGCAGCTAAAATAGGTGTTACTGCTCCAATAACACTTAATAATAAAGATCCTATAATATAAATAATTAATAGCTTTTTATTCTTCTTAACATATTTCCAAGTTTGTTTAAGATTTTTAAAAGTTTCGTTATTTTTCAAAGGAATCACCTAATTCATTATAACATAGTTATTTTAACTATTTTCGTTATTTATTTTATTAGCTATTACTTCTACTTGTTTTTCTACTTCTTTTAAACTTTTAGATGTATCTATTTCAAAATTAATATATTGTTTAGGAATTGTTTTTTTCCTTTTTTCCATATTTAAAAAAGTACTAACACCAGCTCCAGAGTAATCGATGCTTTCATCACCATCAACATAGTAATCAGTTATTACTTTTCTATTTTTTTCTCTTTCTAAAACAATTTCTCTATCACATATTAATTTTATTATGTAATATTTAAGATGATATTTTTCTATTAAAGAAATTTTTTCTTTAAAATTATTAGCAACATTACCATCTATTATACAATTATTACCATTTTTAATAGTTTCTTCAACTCGATAATTTTGTATTTTAGAAGTTAGTTTTTCCCTCTTTTCGGGATTATTAGGAAAACTGGTTCTATATATAAACTGACGTATTTTATCTTTGCCTAATACTTTAATATCTAATTTTTTACTAAACATTTTAGCTACTGTGGATTTGCCCATCCCAGATATAGCATCAAACAAGATTACATAAGGATGTTTTTTATTACCTTTAGAAATTGGATTATATTTTAAAAAGTAATTATATATTTCATCTTCAGTTTTCAAAAATTTATATTCCATATAATTCTCCTTAATATTATTTTAACACCAAAAACTACTAATTTTTAATTAGTAGTTTACCATTTTCATAATCAACCGTTATTTCCGAGTTAAATTTTATTTCGTCATTAACAATTTTATTAGCAATTGGTGTTTCAATGTTACGACTTACAAAACGCTTTAATGGTCTAGCTCCAAAAACTTCATCATAAGAAGAATCAACAATATAATCTTTGGCTTTTTTAGTTAAAATTATTTTTAATTTTTTATCTTCCAAACGACTTTCTAAATCTTTAATAATTTTATCTAATATTTCATAAACAACTTCTTTAGTTAGTGGTTTAAAGATAATTATTTCATCAATACGATTAATAAATTCTGGTTTAAAGGTTTTGTGTAATTCTTTCATTACCAAATCATTACTTTGATTATTTAAAATATATTCACTACCTAAATTAGAAGTCATAATTATAATCGTATTTTTAAAGTTTACAGTTCTACCTTGAGAGTCAGTAATTCTACCATCATCCAATATTTGTAATAAGATATTAAAAACATCTTTATGAGCTTTTTCAATTTCATCAAATAAAACTATACTATAAGGATTCCTTCTTACCGCTTCCGTTAATTGTCCGCCTTCATCATAACCAACATACCCAGGAGGGGATCCAATTAGTCTAGATACTGAGAAACTTTCCATATATTCACTCATATCTATTCTAACAATGTGTCTTTCATCATCAAAAAGTTCATAAGCGAGAGTTTTAGCCACTTCAGTTTTACCCACCCCAGTAGGCCCTAAAAAGATAAATGAACCAATTGGTCTATTAGGATCTTTAATACCCGCTCTAGCTCTTATAATGGCATCAGCGACTAATTTTATAGCTTCGTCTTGACCCTTAACTCTTTTTTGCATATTCTCTTCTAAGTGAAGTAATTTATCTTTTTCACTACCTACTAATTTTTGAATAGGAATATTAGTCCATTTAGAAATTATTTTCGCTATATCTTCTTCATCAACCACATCACTTAATATTTGGTTGCCATCTTCATTATGTAACTGTTGTAATTCTTTTTCTAATTCTGGTATAATGCCATGTCTTAATCTAGCTGCTTCTTCTAAATTATATTCATTTTCCGCTTTGTCTAATTTAAATTTAGCATCTTCTAATTCTTCTTTTTTCTTCGTAATTTTTTCATTTATTTTCTTTTCATTTTCCCATTTATCACGAAGAGTTTTTTCTTTTGCTTTTAAATTAGATATTTGTTCATTTAATTCTTCAACTCTTTTTTTAGATATTTCATCATTATCTTTTTTTAATGCCTTTGCTTCTATTTCTTTTTGCATTATATCTCTTGTTAAAGTATCTATTTCCACAGGTACAGAATCTATCTGGACTTTAATCGTTGCGCAAGCTTCATCAACTAAATCGATTGCTTTATCCGGCAAAAAACGATCTGTTATATATCTATCTGCTAAAGTAGCTGCTGCTACTAAAGCTCTATCTTTAATAGTTACACCATGAAATAATTCAAAACGTTGTTTTAATCCTCTTAAAATAGTTATGGTATCAAAAACAGTTGGTTCTTTAACTAAAACTTTTTGGAATCTTCTTTCTAAAGCTCCATCTTTTTCAATATATTTCCGATATTCATTTAAAGTAGTGGCTCCAATACAATGAATTTCGCCACGAGCTAGTAAAGGTTTTAACATATTACCAGCATCCATAGCTCCTTCCAAAGCCCCAGCACCAACTATTAAATGGATTTCATCTATAAACATAATAATTTCGCCATTACTATCTTGAACTTTTTTTAAGACCGCTTTTAATCTTTCTTCAAATTCACCACGATATTTAGCACCTGCTACTAAAGATCCCATATCTAATTCCCAGATTGTTTTATCTTTTAAACTATTAGGGACATCTCCTTTAACTATCCTTAAAGCTAAGCCTTCTACTATCGCTGTTTTACCTACTCCAGGTTCACCTATTAAAACTGGGTTGTTTTTGGTTTTACGAGATAAAATACGCGTAATACTACGTATCTCTTCATCTCTGCCTATAACTGGATCAATTTTACCTGTTTTGGCTAATTCAACTATGTTTCTCCCATACTTTTCTAAAACATTTTCTAAATTTTCTTGGTAAGGATTTTCATTCATATTACCAACCACCTTTTATTATCAGGTAAATTATATCATACAAAAATAAATTCGTTAATATTTTCTCTGGTAAACCTTATTTGATTCAAATGGTTGTTCACCAGCTTTTAATGTGTATATAGTTTTAGCTCTATCGTGTACTCCGTTTTTAACTATTATCTTTTCGCTGGTTATCAACATTTCTATTCCTTCAGGAAGTATATTATAAACTTCTATTTTAGAAAATATCTTCCTTAACAATTGATCCACATTATAATCTGTTGATAGTTCCACTAAGCCATTATATTTTACTATTCCTGGCAACATTAGACTTAATATTCCTTCAAATTTTAGTATTTCACCTTGAGTGTAACCGTATTGTTTTAATAATTCTATCCACCAATTTATTGCATATTGCATCATTTTATTAAATTCATCTTCAGCTTGCTCTAAGTTAACTGTGTAAAGTTTTTCTTTAAAAGAATTAAAAACGGCAAATCTACCATATTCCCATGAATAATAAGATTCTAAACTTCTTAAAATACCAAAATTATTAATAGATGATGGGGAAAACCATTTATTAACAATTCGTATTTTTTTGGCTTTTTCCATATCACTTAAATTTTCATCAATTAATATTTTTTTTATTATATTTTCCAATATTCGCGAAATAAAAGTAGAAAAATAACCGAAATTAGTACTTTCAGTATAATTAAAATCTTTTATAGATCTTTTTACAAGTTTTGATAACTCTAATATATCTAATCTATTAACAGCTATATTTTTTAGATATAAAACTAAAAATACTATTTCTTCTATTAAATCATCAATTGATATTAAACAATTATTTTGGCATTTTCTTCTTGCAGCACGTCTTTTGCGATTTATTAATTTTTGAGATTCAAGCATTGAATCTGATAATGCTTTTGATACATAATTAGCTATTTCTAGTTTATGCTTTTCAGACATTATTCCTTTTGCTTCCATTATTTTGCTCCTTTAAACTAATAATGGTTTATTATAACAAAAAACGAGGAGCGTTTCCACTTTTGTTTTCTCTTTCATTAATATAATTATCTTTTTTATTTAAGTATTTTTAGCAAATATATATTTTTCTAATTCTAACCAATTATCTACCCTATCAATATCAGTATTTTTATTTTCATTACTAATAGACGTAAATAAAAGCACTTTTATATTATTTTCTTTAACTTTGTCTAATACATTAATTGAATCATCAATCATAATATCTATGTTATTATCCAAGCAAGCTTTAACTTTGTCTAATTTATTAAACACTATTTTATCAACTTCAATATTATGTTTTTTTAAATATTCTTTGGTAATTTTGGGTATATCATCTTTAAACTTTGTATAACCCCTAGCAGTAATTATTATTACTTTATTACCAGTTTTTCTTAATTTATCAATTACCTTTTTAACATCTTTTTTTAAAAGACAGTTTGTTAAAATTTTACCTAGATGGATATTATAAAATTTAAATAATTCGCCCTTTATCTCACCGTTTAATATCTCTCTTACAATGTTATCATCATTGATTTTAAAATATTTTTTAGCATATTCAAGCATTGCTTCACTTGAACAAGTCATTGTATCATCTATATCTATTCCTATTGTCATTTAATTCACCTAGTAAAATTGTAACAAAAAACAAGTATAAATACTACTTGTTTTATTCCATATCATAACAACTATATCCACCCTCGTTAGAATAAGTACTCGGCCATCCTAAGGCTAAAGCGCATTCTTTTAACATAGTTACATCTATATCCTGCTCCACACCATTTTCTGAAACTGTAGCAAAACAATATATAAAACAAATTCCTAGGATTACCACTATTTATTTTGCAATAATAAATGCTTTGATTCTGAAGATATATCTGCATAAAGGGACCCTTTATTTCTAATAACAGCTTTCTCTATTCCAATATATTCTTCATAATCCAAAAGTTCAAAAGGATAATTTTTGCCAAAAAGTTCATGATGAATTAAAAATGGATAACAATATCTAATTTTAGTTTTGGGGTTTAATGTATAATCATCAGACGGCATTGCTTTTCTAACTAATTTTAAATTTCTAAAGTCTTCCCATAAACAGCCATAAGGACTATTTATAAATAATTGGATCATTTCTTCTTCAGTTAAATAAAAATAATCACTAGGTATTATTCCTTTTTGATCCATAAACTTTAAAATTTCACCAAAAAGAGCCATAGAATATCTACTTTCTTTAGATATTAATCTAGACATATATATATGAATTGCATCAAAAAAATCTAGTGTATCAATAGTTTTACCCCAAAAATCTACTATACATAATTCTTTACCATATTTTTTTCTTTTTTCATCTATAATATAATCATTAGGGTTTTTATATTGAAAACAAGGATATACAAGTTTAGCCAATTGCTCTGTTTTTCTTAAACTAAATCTTTTAGCCCATATATGAGTAGAAGATAATATGCCATCCAATCGGTCAATACATAAAGCTGGTCTATCTTTATCAACAATAGGAAACTTACTTACATCAGAAATTGTAGCAATATCTATTTTATCTTCAGCCAATAACTTTTTAGCTAAAGGATCTTTAGAAATAATTGTATAAACATCCATTTCATCGGCATCTTGCCAACCTTCATTGCCTTCTTTAAAAGATCTTACATGAGCAAAAGGATAAGTCCCCGCATCATGAAATCTAGCAGCTAAGGCTTGTTTAAATCTACCAGTATATAGCAAAGTTAGAAAGGCACAAACTCTACTATGGTCATCACGAGAATAAAAATCGCCAGGAATTAACTTTGGGATACCAACATAATCCATTCCACAAAAATAGCCAATGTTTTTCAAACGCTTTAAACATTCAACTTCATCATATCTAATTAATCTTGCATATAATTTAGGATAAAACTTTTTAGCTAATTCTTCAAAATAATCAACATAAGCTTTAGAAGATATTTTAATCATAGAAGAATGCTCCTTTTTTCTTAAATATTATAAAGGTTTTTTTATAATAAGCAAGATAAAATTCTCTTCTATTTATTTTAACTTTTTCTTTTTAAACCAATTAATTAAAAATAAAATACCAATTAGAAATGCTGAACCACTTATGATAGAACCATTTATTAAAATGTCTACCAGAGTAACACCATTAAATTTAAATATTAACATAACAATATAAAATAAACCTGCTAAATTAAATACTATGCCACCCACTATTTCATACTTCCAAGAAATAATTAATACACTAAGTAGTATTAAAGTCGGAATATTAT
>ERZ795048.472-NODE-472-length-42307-cov-11.284578_pt1 | contig 42307 bp, 38 predicted proteins | sample MGYA00375132_ERZ795048 | MGnify/ENA primary metagenome ERZ795048 (study PRJEB30177, sample SAMN05720225) | activated sludge metagenome | isolation source: Anaerobic digester | place: Hong Kong | collected 2014-12-17 ...
GTTCTACAAAGGATATATCAAGCATTTACTCATTTAATCAGAATGAATTATATATACTTGAAGGTCGTGTTTTTAATGAAGAGGAATATGAAAATTCTGAAAAAGTATGCATAATATCTCAGTTAATGGCACAGAGGTTAAATGTCGGGATTTCGGACAAGATAAATCTGTCTGTTTCTACATCAAACCATCCAAAACTTGATGAAAGCTATTGGGCAAGTACAGGTTTTGATAAATCGGATGAGTATGAGATTGTGGGTATAACAAACGCAACAGGAGACATGTTCTGGTATGTATATGTTCCGTGGTCAGAGAACATGCCTTATTCTTCCTATCCTATCGGTTATACTATCGGTCAGGCAGTTATAGAAAACGGGCAAGGAGCACAGTTCTATAAAGATATAGAACCTTTGCTTAAAGATAGAGTAAGGCTGACAGTATATGACCAGGGTTACTCAAGCGTGGAAGTTCCATATACCACATTATTGAATGTAGTTAAGATACTTACAGCAGTGTTTGTACTGGTAGAACTGGCAGTCGTTGTATTCTTCGGTTATCTTTTTGTATACAGACAAAAGGAAACTGCAGAAACTATGTTTATGCTAGGCTCGGGAAACACAAGAGTATTTTCGTATTTTCTTTTCAGTTCAGGGTTCATTGCATTAGCCGCATGTTCTTTTGCAATGGTCGGCGGACGGCTTCTTAGCGGATTAATAATGTCAGCGGTAAGAAAAATAGCTGAATACTTTTCTTTAATAGATTTTCGATTTTCAAATGCAAATTTAAGTATATCAAAAACTTTGGAATTCAATCCTGATATCGGATGGGATATATTTATAATGGTTTCTGCAACAGTGCTCATAAGCTGTGTTATATCCTGCCTGGTTTTTTTAACTTTGGGATTTTTAAACAAATCAGGGAAAACTAAAAAGATAGTCGGTCCTAAAAAAGAAAAGAAATCCATGAATAATCCAAGTAAAAGCGCAAAATATGCTTTTCTGTCAATATTAAGAGGTGGTCCAAGAACAGCAGTAGTTCCCATGCTTGCTCTTACAGTCGTTCTTTTCTTTGGCCAGTTGTCTGTTGTAATGCAGTCTTCGAATGAAAGAATAGAGTATATATATAACAACAATGTAGTGGAAGGATACTTTACAGATTACAAAGGAAAACAAATAGCAAAACAGAATATATCAGCATATAATATTGCAAATTTACAGCATTCAGGATACATAGAGGATTTGTGTATGACCGTTTCTGAACCTTCATATTATGTCGGTGCTGTAATAAAAGATGGGAAGATATCTGATATAGAGCCTTTGTATGTTCCATCTAACGCCTTTGTTATGGAGTCATTACAGGCACAAATATCCAGAGGGCCAAATATAACATTTACCAATAATATAGAAAAATCTCCCGAATTCTATTATGTGGATAGTATAGATATAGATTATGTAGAAGGTTATGATGAATCAGTTTTCTCTGCTTTTGAAAGTGAAGAGACATCAATATGCTTAGTGACTCAGTCATATATGAAAGAGCATAATCTTTCATATGGGGATGTCATAAGGTTAGCGGTTGATAATAGGATTAACAGTTTAAAGTATAATGGCAGGATATTCCAGCATTATGATTTGAAAATTATCGGTTCATATGTTAAACATGGTGACAAAGATACTATATATGCTCCTTTATCTGAAAATTTTAATACTTCAGCTATATTGCTAAAGGCAGATATTTCAGATAACCAAGATGATTTTGACAATATTCAGACCATTACACCGCAACAGAAAAAATACCTATTAGATGTAAATCTCAACAGTGTTACATTTAAGATAATTAATACAAAAAGCTTATCTGAATTTAAAGATTTCTCAGGGGTATATGGGTTTTCTCAGGTAAATAGAATAAGCACAATAAGAGAGTTTATGGTGCTGAAAGACGCTATTTTAAACAGTTCATTGGCAAATGTCGAACAGCAGATAAGGTACTTGAATATTGCATATCCAATACTTTATGTTCTTATTGCAGTAGTAGCATATGCAGTATCATATCTGATGGTTGTAAGCAGAAAAAAAGAGTTTGCAACCATGACAGGATTAGGAGCTGAGAAGAAAAAAGTATTTATGAGTTTCTTCACGGAGCAAACGCTTTTATGTTTTATAGGAACATTAGCAGGTATAGTAATCTGGTACATATTATTTAATCAATTATCATTGATGCATCTGGTATTAACTGCAGGATTTATTCTTTTCTATCTTTTAGGAAGCGCTGTTTCCATAAAGATAATGGGAAAAATGGATGTTCTTACAATAATGTCAGACCGCGATTAAGGAGAGTATTATGCGTATTTTAGAACTTAAAAACGTAATTTTCAGCTATATGAGCAAATACAACAAAACAGAGGCTGTTAAAAATGTAAGTTATGCTTTTGAAAGAGGAAAGGTTTATGCCATAGTTGGCAAATCAGGAAGTGGAAAATCTACACTGCTTTCTTTACTTGCAGGGTTGGATCTTCCACAGTCAGGGCAGGTGCTATTTGAAGGTATAAGTACAGATAAGATGGATTTAGCGCAGTATAGAAGGGAACATGCTGCAATGATTTATCAAAGTTTCAGACTATTTCCTTTACTTACTGTAACAGAAAATATAATTTATCCTATGGGATTAAGAGGGTTTAAAGGAAAAGAAGCTGTTGATAAAGCAAAGCAGCTGGCTTTAAAAATGGATCTTCCCGAAACTGTACTGAACCGTTTCCCTAATATGCTTTCTGGTGGTGAACAGCAGAGAGTAGCTATAGCAAGAGCATTATCGATGGAAACAAAAGTATTGCTTGCAGATGAACCTACAGGCAATCTTGATGAAAAGAACAGTGTGAATATAATCGATATATTAGTAAGGCTTGCTCATGAAGACGGATACTGTGTTATTATAGCTACACATGATCTAAGTATTTTATCAAAAATGGATGATGTCCTTTACATGAACAGTGGAATGCTCAGGCTGGAAGAATTCTAGCTAATAACTACTAGACCTTTCTTTATCTTTGCACTGATTGCAGATATAGTTTGGATCACACTTTAATTTACATGTACGCCTTCCAAGCATCATGCGTACTTTCATAGCCTGTTTTGCACAGCATGGATCATAATATATGTAAAACTCTTCTTTTCTCATGTCATATATAACCCTGCCTCTTGGATAGAAATCGAAGTCCACATGGTATTCCGATTTATAGTGCCTTTCCCATACATCCATATGACTTCTGGGATAATTCCTCATTTCAGCATAATGCTCAGCATTTTCCAGCCTGCATTTATGAAGTAGTATTTTATCATCAATGACAAAAAACAAAGCGACAAAAGGTTCACTCATCGCCGCCTCTTAAGATAATTGCATCTCTGTCTGGTCCAACAGATACATATTTAACTGGACAGTTTATCTTCTTTTCTATGAACAATACATATTCCTGAGCTTCTTTTGGAAGTTCTTCAAATTTTCTTATACCTGATATATCTGTTTTCCACCCATCCATTTCTATGAATATGGGTTTTGCTTTTTCAAGCACTGGAGTAAGCGGGAAGCTTTTTAGTTCAACACCATCAACTTCATACCCTGTGCATACTGGAATTTTATCCATATATGATAAAACATCCATTTTGGTTAAGGCTATGCAGTCTGCTTTTTGGACTGTTACACCGTATGATGTAGCAAGAATATCTATTGGACCGACTCTTCTGGGTCGTCCTGTTGCAGCTCCGTATTCATTGCCAGCTTTTCTAAGTTCTTCTGCTTCTTCATTAAACCACTCAGCTGTAAAAGGACCTTCTCCTACACAGGATGAGTATGCCTTTACTACTCCTATTACATAATCTAATGATATGTCAGGGGCTCCTGAGCCTATTGGACCATAGGAAGCCAATGGGGTAGAGGAACTAGTATAAGGATAGATTCCATAATCTATATCTCTAAGCGCTCCAAGTTGTGCTTCAAACAATATGCTTTTTCCATTCTTTTTAGCTTCTCTTAATAATACCCCGGTATCACAAATATGAGATTTGAATTCTGTTGCATATTTATCCAGCCATGCCATTGCATCATCCAATGTATAAGGTTTTGAATTATATACATTCTGTAAGGTTAAATTTTTCCATTCTAGAATGTCTCTTAAGTGGTTTTTTAAATACTCAGGATATAACAGTTCTCCTGCCATTATGCCTTTTTTTTGGTATTTATCACTATAAGCAGGCGCGATGCCTCTTTTTGTTGATCCATACTTTTTATCTTTTAAACGAGCTTCTTCAAGTGCATCTAATTCTTTATGGTAAGGAAACACTATCATAGCTCTGTCGCTTATTTTTAAGTTCTCTGAGGATATATATACACCAGCTTTTCTAAGCTTATCTACTTCCATAGAAAGATGTTCAAGATCAATAACTGTTCCATTTCCTAATACATTTATTACTTCGCGACGGAATATTCCTGACGGTATAAGGTTTAAAGCAAACTTGCCATACTCGTTTATTACTGTATGTCCTGCGTTACTTCCTCCTTGATATCTTACAACTACATCATAATCTTCTGCGATGAGGTCGACCATACGTCCTTTTCCTTCATCACCCCAATTAATTCCTACTATTGCACATGTTTTCATTTTATCCTCCGAACAACATCTTCTAGTATATCATATTATCAGTTAATTTTCATATTCATGTTATAGTGCCGCAAGAAAAAAAATTACTTTCTAAGTAAAATAAATTACATATACATGAATTTTTATTTAACAGGCAGAGTTTGAGAAATTTGATCTTTATCTTTTTTGGTAATTATATTTTAAATTCACAACAGTTTGATTGTGATATACTTAATATATAATTTTGGAGGTATAACATGAGCGGAGCTTCTATAATCAACTGTAAATTTGATGCTAATCTTCTTTATTACAGGGATGACTGTAATGTCATTATCCCTTCTGCTGGAAAAACAAGTGAAATGAAAGTACTATATCTTCTGCATGGCATGCATGGTACCTGCCATGACTGGTTGACATATACTACTATAGCCAGGTTAGCAGAAACATATAATGTAGCAATGGTATGTCCAAATGCAAGGAACAGCTTCTATGCAGATATGGTGTACGGGGAATCGTTTTACACATACCTTACTACTGAGTTTATTCAATATGTAAGAAGAATATTCGGATTTTCCGATAAAAGAGAGAATAACATGATAGCGGGACTTTCAATGGGCGGTTATGGTGCTCTTAAAATCGCATTCAACAATCCAGATAAGTTCTGTGTCGGAGGAAGTTTCTCTGGTGTTTTGGATATGGCTAATATTGACAACCTTCTGACTGGTGATGAAAAGACCGATAATGTGAATAAGACACTGTTTCGAAATATATATGGTGAAAAATTAGATATCGCTGGAACAGGCAGTGATCTAATATATCTTATAGAAAAGAATAATACTGTTAATGGATATTCTGTTAAAGATTTACAGGTTTACCAGTACTGCGGAAAATCTGATTTTCTTCATCTGTTCAACCTAAGGTTTAAAAAAGCAGCACAAAGTGCAGGACTTAATCTCAAATATACTACAGATGACGGAGCGCATGAATGGGAACGCTGGTCTGAACAGATAGAGTTATTCTTAAAAGAATATATTAAGTAGTACGATGGTTGGTTTCTTAGAATTAATCATTATTTCCATTTCTGTCGGTGCATTTGTTTTTGTGCCTCTTATACCAAATATATCGCTTGTTGTTCAAAAAAGAGGAAAAGGCGTATTAACCGGCCTTCTATGCTTTCTTTTATATGGCATATTGTTAAAAAACATATTTATTTATCTTATACTTCTTATTCCATCAGTTGATATGGTATTGTCAGACAACCTGCTATATACCTTTTTCATAGCGCTTATAACTTCAGCTTTGCATTTGGTTGTAAGAATGCTTATTAATTACAAAAAACCTATCAATGACATATTTGCTTTTTCATCAGGAGAGACTTTATTACAGTGCGTATATATAGGGGTACCTTTAACTGTGTTGAATCTTGTATATTCTTTGATTATTAATTTCGGAGGTTTTGAATATCTGGGAATACCAGAAAAACTGATGTCTGTTGTAACTAAACTTATTAATACTGATTATACGAATTATCTGCCATACATTGCTTATCCTTTTTTCATACTTGCTTTGAACTGGTTAAGTTTAACTGTATTTATGGGTAATCCAAATAGAAAAAAAAGCTTTTATGTATTATCTTTTATAATTGAATTTATAGCGTTATCAATATATATATATCTTATGCTTAGTAAACTTCATGAATTTAATGCCATATACATGTCAGCATTTTTCCTGGTTGTATTAATAGTGCTTCTGATAAATAAAAGGAAGAAAAAAATCAACAAAAACGACTTATTAAAAAACAGAACCTCATTGACATGACTTAGGTTTTGTGATTAACTAGATATACAATTAAATATGCGAGTTTTTTCGGTAAAAGCAATTTTATAATAGGGAAGCAGGTGCAAGTCCTGCACGGTCCCGCCGCTGTAAGAAGGAGCGATTGCGATAAGCCACTGTAGTAATACGGGAAGGTGCATAGCTAAGATCTCAAGTCAGAAGACCTGCCGAATAAGAAAGCATACATTACTTGCGGTCGATGAGGAATGTGAAATATATCCTTTTCCTCCGTAAGAAAAGGTTTTTTAATTTTAACGGAGGATTGAAATTATGAAAAAAAGTTCAAAACACATCTGCCTGATTCTCGTATTAACGATGATTCTGGCAATCATGCCGACAGTCTCGGCGCAGACAACTGACTACGCATATGTGCGTATCGAAGGTTATGAAGAAACATTAGTAGAAAAAACAGCAGTACCATTAGAAGTGTTCAGTCTTGATGAATACGGTATTAGTGACGCATTGAATGAGTATACGGCTCTACATGCGATTATTGCAGCTTTAAATGCTAACGGTTATGACGCTTCAGATAAGGCTGTAATTGATACAAATAACGGCATGTTCGTATCCAGCGTATTGGGTTTAAAAGCAGAAGGCAATGCCGGCTGGATGTATGTACTTAACGATGAATCGTCTTGGAATTCCATTAAGGACCAGACTATATCTGCAAATGACTACATAGTCTTATACTACATAGAAGACTGGATGGCTTGCTCATACTCTACATTCGGCTTATCAGATGATTATGAAACAGATGCATTCGGTACAGTAAAATTAAACTTAAAGCATCAGGTTACCGATCCTGTGACATGGGAAACATCATATGAGAATCTTTCTGGTGCTTCAATATATATTGATGGAGAGAATACCGATATACTGACAGACGAAAACGGTGATGCCTATCTTACCTTTACCAAATGGGGTACATTCGATGTATCAGCAGCAAAGTATGAAGACGGGATTAATACAATTTCAAGGCCTAGTGCTTCTATCAAAGTTTATGGTCGTGGTGTATTAGTAAAGATTTACACTGATAAATCCGAATATTCTGCATACATGGACCCTAAAGGGTTTGACTTGAAAGAGTATAATGTATCATCTGAACTGGAGTTTTCAGCATTACATGCAGTTATTAAAGCTTTGTTAATTAATGGATTTGACGCAAAAGACCAATCAGTCAATAACTTTAATAAAGGCTCATATATATCAGCATTGGCAGGAATCGAAACTATGGGTAATTCAAGCTGGATGTATACCTTAAATAATGAATCTTCATGGTATGCTTTGAATGAACAACCTATAAAAGAAGGTGACTATTTAGAGGTTTATCTTTTAAATGACTGGATGAGTGATACTTATTCATATTTTGATATTAAGAATATATCGATACAGGGCGGAGAAAAAATTAAACTAAGACTTTACAGGCAGGTAATGGATTACTCAACATGGGAAGTTACCACTGAACCGTATGCAGATAATGAGATAATGATAAACGGGAAAAGAAGCGGACTTGTAACAGATTCGAAAGGATATGTAACATTGAGTTTTAATGAAAAAGGAGTATATGAAATATCCAACACTGGAAAACAGCAGAACGTATCATATACTAATGCATATGTTACAGTACAGTCTGATAGAACAGTAAATACTGATTATTTTAATGATTATTCTGATGTATCAGATGAATATGCTGAATACATGCAAAAGGCTATTGAACGCTTTATTATATCCGGAGATGAGAATTTGAATATAAGGGCGGATGATAAAGTCACAAAAGCAGAATTTCTTACTATGGTAATACGTGCTTCAGAGCTTGAGGTATTTGGAAGATACAATAAAAAGTACTCAGATGTATTGTCTGGAAACTGGTTTAGCGGTTATGCTCAGACGGTATTCAAGTACGGATTAGCAGAACATGACAATGGATATATATATCCTAATTCAGATATAACAGACAAAGATGCTGAACTTGCGCTTAACAGGGCTTTTGGTAAAAATACCTCTTTAACTGACGAGATGTTATTAGTATTCAATGACGGATTAACAAGACAGGAAGCAGCATATTTAATAATAAGCTATATGGAGAATGTAAACAGATAATGAAAAAAGCAGTGTCCCTAATACTTTTAATATGCTTTATGCTATCTATACTGCCATCGTATGCGTCAGATGATACATTGAATGCAATTACAGATATATATCTGGACAAAGAAGAGCTTTCCGTATGGGAAGCTCTGGGTCTTGCTTTGAATGGAAATGTTGTTCCAGAAAGTTACTATGATGCATTAGGCCAGGATATTTTACAAAGAGACGGAGTATACAGGACAGCGCTTGAGTATGCAAAAATAGCTATTCTGCTTAAACAGGATAATAAAAACCCTAAGGACTTTTACGGATATGATATTATTTCATCTATTGCGAATTTCAAGGATATAGACAAATCGGGTATTAATGGAGTTATATTCTCAATTTTTGCATTAGTAGATGTTGACATTGAAAATGATACAGTCTGGAATCTTGATAAGCTGTTAGATCTATTACTTGGTTACCAAAATACTGATGGAGGATTTCCGCTGGCAAAAGGATGGGGTTCTGATAATGATCTTACAGCTATGGCTGTGTCAGCGCTTTCTTATTACAAAGACAACAATAAAGCAGAAACAGCTTTATCAAGTGCTTTGGGGTATTTAAGTTCCAAACTTGATAGTGACGGATTTATGTATTATCAGAATTCTGACAGTTCAGAGAATCTTTCTCAAATGATAATTGCATTAAGTTCTGCAAATATTTCATTGAGCGATGAGCGTTTTGTACGTAATGGGAAAACAGTTTATGATACTCTTTTGGAAAAGTATATGACTGAAGATGGCAAGTTTAAGCATTCTTTCTCAGCTACAGCCAATACTATAGCCACAGAGCAGGCTTATCTTGCTTTGAGTTCTATGAAATACGGTTATGTATATGCATATAAGGAGCATATAGAGGAACCGGTAGAATTGCCTGATGAGCCAGAACCTGTTCCATCAGAAAATGAGGTCGAAGATACAATATCTGAACCAGAAGTTGAAAAGGTATTGCCATTTCCTGATGAAACTGAAGTATCTTCTCAATATTATGATGATTTAGTCACAGCTTATGAGCTTTCACTTGTTTCTGGGGATACATCTGGAAAGCTTAGACCATTGGATTATCTTACCAAAGCTGAAGCATGTGTATTGCTATATAAGGCTGCAGGTCTTGAAACTGACATATTTATACCAAGATATTCTGACGTGAAAAAGGCTGACTGGTATTCAAAATATGTTATTGGATGCTATTTTAACGGTGTTGTGCTTCAATCAGGTAATGTACTGTTTCAACCTAATGAGAATATCAAAACAGAGGATTTTGAAAAAAGTATAAATGCAATATTAGGTGCTGATGTTACATATAGTGATGAGTTGTACATAACACGTCAGAAAGCTATTTCAATGATTATTGAAAGTATAAAAGAAGGTGGAAAATGATATGAAAAAGATACCTGTTGTTTTAATGATAGTTCTGCTTTTTTTAGTCCTTTTAAGTTCATGTACACAAAAAGTACTGGAAGACAAAGGCAAAATAACAATTACTATAGATGCTACATCTGTTGATAAAGGATTTATTCTAACCGACTATACAGTGAGCCTTAATGAATATGATACCGTGTTTGATGTTACATTCAACGCGTGTAAGGATAATAATATATTGATGTCTTCAAGAGGAGTGTCAGCTGCAAGATATGTAGAAGGTATAGCTGATTTATATGAGTTTGATTACGGTCCGACGAGCGGATGGGTTTTTTATGTTAATGAGGAATCTGCTTCTAAAAGCAGCGGAGTATATGAATTAAAAGAAGGGGATGTAGTAAGGTGGGAATACGTAACAGAGTGATAAGTCCGTTTTATATTTCTCATCCAGTTACGCTGTTGACATATTTTACAGCTTTACTGTCCTGCATATTCATATTTAAAAATCCTTTATTCACAGCAGTTGCATTTATTGTATGTTGTATATTAGCAATTTACTATGCAGGATTTGACCGATTTCTTAAATCTGTCAGATGGATTGTTCCAATAGGAGTTCTTGTGCTTATTCTTAATATTTTTCTTGTACATAGAGGAAGCACAGTTTTATTTTACTTTTTGTATAATCCCATAACAAAAGAAGCTATGATATATGGGATATATAATATGTTTATGCTTATGTCTGTAATGACTGCATTTATTTCCTTTAATGCGCTTATTGACAGTACACGCTTTTTATATCTTTTCTCAAATGTATTACCGAAAACTTCATTTGTGTTTGATATGGCATTAAGGTATATTCCACTTTTTAAAAAAAGAGCTTCTGATTTATCAGCTGTTCAGAATGTAAATAACAAAACTAATCAAAAGAATATTAAAGACAAGATAACAAAGTCAGGAACATATCTAAAAGCATTGACTGCATGGACTTTGGAAGAAGGAATGGATACTGCGTTAAGCCTCAAAGTTAAAAACTATGGAACTAGAAAAAAAGTACATTATGCAAGGTACAGATATACGATAAGGGATATCATACTGACTGTAATCTTTTTATCTTTTTCAGTTTTTATTTACATCAATGCTTTTTTAGGTGAAACTGATTTTGTCTTTTACCCGGTTACAGATAGACTGGAAATCAAAGGATACACCCTTATTATATTTTTAACTATGACTGTCACAATATTTTTTCCATTTATACTGGAAGGGTTTACAGCAATTAAGAGAGGATGCACAAAAATATGGCTTCAAAAGCATTAATAAGCATTAAAAATATGGGTTTTACATATGATAACTACATACAAGGCAAAACCAGAAAGAAGGTTGCTTTAAAAGGCATAAATCTGGATATATATGAAGGAGAGATATTGCTCATAATGGGACCTTCAGGCTGTGGGAAAACTACTTTGCTGAGAAATCTAAAGAAAGAAGCAGCACCTTATGGAAATCTTAGCGGTAAAATAGAAAGCTTAGTTGATAGCAGTAAAATATCCATTGTATTTTCCAATCCGGAAACACAGCTGGTCACTACTTCCGTTTTAAGCGATCTTGCTTTATCTATGGAGAACCTGTCATATGATGCATATACACAAAAGAAGAGAATGAGCGAGACAGTTAGTTACTTTGGCATTGAGGATCTTCTTCATAGGCATCCTGACACCCTTTCTGGCGGGCAGAAGCAGATAATATCATTGTGTTCACAGCTTATGGTACATCCTGAGATTTTACTGCTTGATGAACCTGTAAGCCAGCTGGATCCAATATCGGCTCTGGAGTTTACAGATACCCTGAGAAGACTTAATGAAGAACTTGGTATTACCATAGTTATGACAGAACACAGGCCTGATGATGTAATATCATTAGCTCACAGACTTGTATATATGGAACAAGCAGAGGTAGTTTATCAGGATGATACGCGTAATACGCTTAAAGACTTGTGGTTAAGCCATGAAGTAAAAAGAAAAGATTTTCTTCCTGTTGTTTCAAAGTGTTCGTTATTTCTTGATGAAAAAAGACCAACATGCATTACTCCAAAAGAGTTGAAATTAATGGCTAAAAGCCTGGATTTGCCCACTAAACAGATACAAAAAAGACATGATGATTTTATAAATGCTGAAAAAGTAGTTAAGATAAGAGAACTGTTTTTTGCATATGACAGAGAAAGATATGCTCTTAGAAATCTCAACCTTGATATATCAAAAAATGAATTTTTGTGTATTATGGGTAGTAATGGCTCAGGAAAATCCACTCTTTTGAAAATAATATCCGGTATATTGAAGCCTCATATCGGGAAAGCGAAAGCTTATTATAAACAGATACAGTATATGCCCCAGGATTTAAATTCCTTCTTTACAGAAGATACCGTACACGAGCAGATGGCATTTTCGGAAATGGATGAATCTTATTATATTTCATTAACCAATCAGCTTAATTTAGAAGAACTTTTACACAAACATCCTTATGACCTTTCTGCAGGAGAGCAGCAAAAAGCTGTACTGGCATGTATGCTTTTGAAAAAACCTGATTTAATCATACTTGATGAACCGACAAAAAGCATGGACCCTTCACTAAAAAGGACTATATCGGGATTATTGAAAACCTCCGAAGCGACTGTAGTCTGCGCTACACATGATCTTGAGTTTGCAGCCAGTTATGCAACACGATGTGTAATGCTTTTTAATGGAGAGATAGCATATTCTATGGATGCAAAGAGTTTCTTTAAGGAAAACAGATATTATACTACATCAGTAAACAGATCTTTTGGTCAGATAGATTCTAATCTTGTTTTGTTTGAAGACATCGAAAATGCCTATGGAGGAAAAGGTGAATAGAAAGATATACCTTTTTATAGTTTCATTTATATTGATTGTTATAGCTGTCATAGTATCAGCTAAAAGCATGGCTGCTGCCTTGATACTGGCTGTAACAGGTGTGCTTATAATCGGATTTAGTATGTTTGAAAGAAGTAAGGTTACAGCGGAAAGAATGGTTCTTTTATCAATAATAACGGCAGTTTCTTCAGCGGGGCGTATGCTTTTTGCTGCTGTACCAAGCATAAACCCTTCTTCATTTATAGTTATCATGTCTGCTATGGTATTCGGTCCTTCATTTGGATTTATGACTGGAGCTCTCACTGCTCTTGTTTCCAATATGATATTAGGACATGGCCCATGGACTTTATGGCAGATGCTACTTTGGGGACTTATGGGCTTCTTGGCCGGAATGTTTTCTAAATCTTTTGAAAAACATATCTGGATAAGATTAGCCTATGGTTTTATATGGGGTTTCATATTCGGTTGGGGAATGAATCTTTTTTATGTAGTTTCAGGGTATATAACAGAAACAGGATTCAAGGCTTTTTTAATAGCAAGCGCTGCATCTTTTGTTTTTGACTTAATGCATGCTATAGGTAATCTTCTTCTTATTCTATTGCTTGGAAACCGATTTATTAAAATATTCAACAGAACAGCTCTTAAATACGGTCTTAAAGACCCTCAAGGAGGATCTTGAAGTATTCCTTTTAAAAAATAGTAAAATTAAGGGTAATATATCGTACAATGACATATTAATACATACTTTACAAACATATGTTCGTATTATACAATATACCTGACGATGAAGGGGTATTATGGAAAGTATAATATTACATGCTGACTTGAATAGTTTTTATGCTTCGGTAGAGTGTCTTTATAATCCTGCTATAAGGAATCTTCCTGTTGCGGTGTGCGGAAGTGTAGAGAACAGACACGGAATTGTTCTTGCCAAAAATCAGCCGGCAAAGATGGTGGGAATAAAGACAGGAGAAGCGATATGGCAGGCAAAGCTTAAGGCTGCCAATCTTTTAGTCGTTCCTCCTCATTATGACAGATATCTCAGATTCGGTAATCTCGCCAGAAAAATCTACGGCACCTACTCGCAAAGAGTAGAACCTTTTGGCATGGATGAGGCATGGATAGATATATCCTTTCCAGGCAGAAGCATTAGTGATGGTTATGAGATAGCTAATCAGATAAGAGAAAGAATTAAATTTGAATTAGGGATAACTGTATCCATAGGGGTAAGCTTCAACAAGATATTTGCCAAACTTGGATCGGATATGAAAAAACCTGATGCCGTTACAGTTATATCAAGGGAAAACTACAAAGAAAAAGTATGGCCTTTAGATGTAGGGGAGCTTTTGTATGTAGGAAGAGCTACAAAAAGAAAACTCAGAAACTGGAATATAAATACTATAGGGGATTTAGCTCAGGCTGATGCTCTTTTTATACGTAATAAACTTGGCAAATGCGGTACTATCTTAAAGGATTACGCTTTGGGTAATGACTATTCCCAAGTGGAGAATACAGAGCATGAGACAATAATAAAGTCCATAGGAAACAGCACGACGCCACCAAAGGATTTGTGTTCTTTGGAGGACATACGTATCACTTCTTTTGTTTTGTCTGAAAGTGTAGCCAGAAGATTAAGAGAGCATGGCCTAAAAGGAAAAACAGTACAGATATATATGCGAGACTGCGATTTGGAAGGTTTTGAACGTCAGGGCCAGTTAAAAGACTATACCAACATATCAACTGAAATAGCACATAAAGCTATTAGTCTTGTTGAGGCTAACTGGTTTTTCAATAAACCCATAAGAAGCTTCGGAGTGAGGGTAAGCGACCTTACATCTTCCAAAGGGCCAATACAGATATCTATATTTAAAGAGGAAAACAAGCGGTTCAAGGTAATGGATTTGGAATATTCCATAGATACAATAAGAAAAAGGTACGGACCATATGCTATACAAAGAGCAGCGCTAATGCAAACCAGACAGTTCGGAGATCTTTCTGATAATACGGAAGCTCTGATGAGGGAAGTATCATTTAATACAGGAGAAGCCAGATGACGGAAGATAAAAGAATAAAGGAATACGTTAACGTTACAGTTAAATTTAAAAAAGATGGAAGCATGATTCCTGTTAGTATAGAGTGGGAGAACGGGAAAGTATATACTGTAGACAGGATATTGGATGTGCGAAATGCAGCCAGTCTAAAAGCAGGGGGTTGCGGAATGAGGTACTTATGTAAGATAATGGGTACACAGACATATATATTTTTTGAAGAGGACAAGTGGTTTGTGGAAAGGAAAGCGCAATGTGTGGAAGATTTTTAGATTTAGAAGCAAGAGAGATTTTCCCATCGGACCTTGTTGAGGTAGAGACCATTCAGGGAACCATGGACAAGATATGGGGTGTAGTTAACAAATACAGCAATAATACTATGATCAATGCAAGAAGCGAGACGGTAAATGAGCTTGCTATGTTCAAATATATGAAACCGTGTGTTATTCCTGCTATTGGTTATTTCGAGTGGGATAAGGATAAGAAAAAATATCTTTTTACTAAAAAAAATCAAACTGTAATACATATGGCAGGTGTATACAGAGATGACAGATTTGTTATTATAACTAAGGATGCTTATGAACAATTTGCTCCTATCCATCATAGGATGCCGTATATATTATCTGCTGTTGATATACAGATTTGGTTTGATGAAAAAAAACTGTTTTACAGGGACGAGGAATTGGTTTGCAAAATAGCTTAGGGGGAAAAGAAAATGGCTAAATCAGCTGAACAGAAAGCTAAAATACTGCATATATATAAGATGCTGTATGAGAGAACAGATGAAGAGCATACGATAACTATAAATGAGATTATACAGTCATTATCATCACTTGGTATAAATGCAGAAAGAAAAAGCATATATGATGATATAAGGGTGTTAAGAGAATTAGGATTCGATATAATCGGAGTCAAGTCCAAAAACTACAGCTATTATCTTGGTTCAAGGGAGTTCCAGATACCTGAATTAAAGCTTGTAATCGATGCAGTGGTGTCAGCACGATTTCTCACATCTAAAAAAACAAAAGAACTGATAGACGGATTATGTAATCTTGTATCCAAATATCAAAAAAAAGAGTTAATTCAAAATACAGGTATATATAGTAAAGCTAAGAGTCAGAATGAGCATGTATACTATAATATAGACAGTATAAATGAAGCTATATCGAAAAACGCAAGAATTAAATTCAGTTATTTTGATTATGATATAAACAAAGAAAAGGTTTACAGAGGAGTAAAAGGCAAATACAAGGTTTCTCCTTATGCGCTGATATGGGAAGATGATTGTTATTACCTTGTCTGTTATTATGAAAGATATAATATTACTCAGTTCAAGGTAGATAAGATGGAATCAATAGAGATATTAAGAGAAAAGATAGATATGGAAAAAAGAGAAAGGTTTGACCTTTCAGCTTACACAAAACCCATGTTCAATATGTTTAAAGGGGATCCTGTAAAAGCTGAAATCATATTTGACATGTCTCTATTAAATGTTGTTTTTGACCGGTTCGGTCTGGATATTACAGTACAGCCTTTAACTAAAAATAAATTTAAAGCGTTTTTAAATGTATCAATTAGTCCGACCTTCATTTCCTGGTTATTTACTTTCAAAGATAAGGCTGAGGTAATTGCTCCTCAAAGTCTTGTAGATGAGATTAAGAATACAATAGACAAATTGTCTAAAACATATTCTTGCTAAAATAGCTTAAAAAACTGCTTGCCAGTTATTGTTGAATACTGACAGGCAGTTATGTTTAGTTAGCGCAAGTTTAATGCTGAGTATTAATCAACTTCCCTTATATCTGTTATTACAGACCCGCCATTTACAATTACCCATCCCCATTTGAGACGAGCTTCCATTTCCATTTTCTCTAAAAGTTCTGGAGTTATGGATTCTGATATGATTCTGTTTGCTTCTGCTTCAGCCTGAGCTTCAATAAGTTTGATCTCTGCCTGGATTGACGCTTTTTCCTTGTCTGCAGAAGCCTCAATAACTCTTTGCTGTGCCTCTATCTGAACACGTAAGCGTTCCTGCTCAGCAGTCTCGACACGTTTCTTAGCTATAGCTTCATCCTGAATTGCTTTTTCGATTTCTTCACCTGCATCAGTATCAGAAAAGTTAATCGCCACAAATTGAATACCATTGATTGCAAAACGTTTAGTCAGTTCCTCTTCAATTCCCATGTATAAATTATTTCTTTCAGAACCTAATAGTTCAATAATGTTGTACTGGGTTGAGATAGCTTCAATACTTCTTTGAACAGTCGGTGAAACGAGGCTTGTTGCTACATTCTGCAATGTACGATACTGTTTAAAAACCTCGAATGCTTTTTCAGGGGAGACTTTGTATTTTACATCTATAGTCATCTCAACATACTGGCTGTCCTTAGTCTGACCTGTTATTCCTGTTAAATTACTTGTCTGGACTTCGGTGCTTATTATGTAAATTGTGTCAAACACACCTTTAAAGTGCCATCCTTCAGGTAAGGTTTCTTCCTTCACTCCTGTGAAGGGGCTGTACTGGACTCCTACCGAGTTTGCAGGTATTACAGCTATTGATGCTATAAATATTGATATTATCAAAGGAAGTACTGCTGCTATGCAATTAGCCTTGATCTTCTTACTGCTATCTTTTTTGTTATTGAAATAGATTATAACCGCTAATAATGCAATTGATATTATTAATCCAGCTATTAATGTTGTCATATTTCACGCTCCTTTTTCATATTTGTAAAAAGTATAAATACTTTTTAACTCATACAATATTATATGTTTATAAACATCAAGTCAAATACCTTGTAAACAAAAATTTAAATGATAAAATAGATGGTAGGAGGATGCTATATGTCATATGAGTTGGGAATGCAGGCTATTAACCTTGAAATGCCTGATATAGTACCGAGGACCGAGTATGCTTATCAATTAGCTTATGGATTGCAAAAAGCGGTTACTGGAATTGATGTTAATCAGGATTCAGATGGAGAAACTAAGTTTAAGGCGGTAACTTCATTTGAAAAGATTTGGGATATTTCATTGTTCTGGGCAACTAAAATCGGTAGTGGTATTTTTGGTGATAAAAGAACAAAAATGGGACATGCCGGTTTTGAAGAAGGATACAAAGACTTTATAGACAATAAGCATCAGGCTTTCACAGATTTAGATGATATTTATAATATGGACTTTGATAAGACATATGGCAGTATCAATATAGATGAGACTGCTGATATGTTTTACAATGATTTATTAGAAAGAAGCAGAAGACATCCTACAGGGGTAAATACGACTGGTATATATGTTACATGCATATCAGGCATGCTGGAAATACTCGGATGGGATATGCTTCTTTTAGCGGCAGGGGAAGATGCAAAAAGATTTGGAGAATTTACCATAAGGTATTCGAAATGGATATCGCAGTATTTCAAAGCTCTTGCTAAATCAAAAGTGCCTGTTTGTATGATTCATGATGACATGGTATGGTCCTCCGGCCCGTTTATAGCTCCTTCATGGTATGACAAGTATGTATTCCCTTATGTTAAAAAAAATATTTCATATCTCAAAGAAGCCGGCAAAAAGGTGCTTTTCACATGTGATGGAGGATATGACCAGTTTATTGACAGATTTGCAGACATGGGAATTGATGCGTTTATTTTTGAACCTTTAACTGATTTGGAATATATATGCGAAAAATATGGAAAAACTCATGCCATAATTGGAAACGCAGATACAAGGATTATAATGAGAGGAACTAAAGAAGACATAGAAAATGAAGTCAGACGCTGTATGGATGCAGGGAAGAAATGCCCAGGTTACATGTTTGCACTGGGAAATCAGATCTCGCCAGGGACAAAGATTGAAAATCTTCTATACTATAATGAAATGTATGAGAAGATGAAAAAAAGGTAAGGAATATGCTTTGCATTGACTTTTTTATAGTGCAAACATATTATAAATATATGATCCAAGGAGCGTAAAATCTATGAAAACGACACCTTTAACACCGGTGCATGAATCCTTAAAGGCCAAGATGGTTGACTTTGGCGGTTTTTATATGCCTGTACAGTACACTTCCATTATTGAAGAGCACAATGCCGTAAGAAGCAGTGCGGGAATATTTGATGTTTCACATATGAGTGAGATAACAGTAAAAGGGAAAGATGCAGCTGCATACATCTATAATCTTGTTACAAATGATATCAGTACAGCCACAGAAAACCAGATAATGTATTCACCTATGTGCTACGAACATGGAGGCTGTGTAGATGATTTATTAATATACAAGAATAATGATGAAGATTTTTTAATAATAGCCAATGCTTCTAATACAGATAAAGATTATGAATGGATGCTTAATAATGCCTATGGCTATAGTGTTAAAATCGAAAATGTTTCTAACGAATACGGTCAGATAGCATTACAAGGACCAACAGCTCAGACTTTATTACAGCAAATCACAGAATTTGATCTGGATACCATACCTTTCTACAGATTTAGAAAAAACATAGATTTAAGCGGCATTTGCGCATTAGTTTCAAGAACAGGATACACTGGAGAAGATGGTTTTGAAATTTACATTAAAGCAGATCATACCGAATACCTATTTAAAAAACTTCTGGACCTTGGAGCAGTCCCATGTGGATTGGGAGCAAGAGATACATTGAGATTTGAAGCAGCTCTTCCTTTGTATGGACATGAACTATCAGATAAGATAACTCCGCTAAATGCAGGATTAAAGAGTTTTGTTAAATTTGAAAAAACAGACTTTATTGGGAAAAGCGCTCTTGCTGAACAAGCGCAACAGGGTCTTGATGTAAGGTCTGCAGGCTTGGAAATGATTGACAGGGGAATACCTAGAAACGGGTACGAACTTTTTAATGAGTCTAACGATAAGATAGGATATGTAACAAGCGGGAGCACATGCCCTTCTTTAAACAAGAATTGTGCATTAGGCCTGATTACACTTGAATATGCGAAAATCGGAAATATAATATATGTTGATATACGAGGAAAAAAGTTAAAATCGGTTGTCGTAAAGAAGCCGTTTTATAATAAAAAGTATAAAAAATGACAAGGAGTCAATTATGAAATTCACCAAGAATCATGAATGGATTAAAAAAGAAGGGGAATATGCCTATATCGGCATTACTGATTATGCCCAAAAACAGCTTGGGGATATAGTTTATGTCGAATTGGCAGAAGAAGATCTTGTATTACAGCAAGGAGATGTTCTTTGTGCGGTAGAGTCAGTTAAGACAGCAGCAGAGGTATATATGCCTGTTAGCGGCAGAGTTGTTGAAGCTAATCATGAACTGGAAGATGCTCCTGAAAAACTGAATGAAAACCCATATGATGCATTTCTTGCTAAAATTACAATGGATGATGAATCAGAATATGATGAGCTTATGACTGAAGAGGAATATAACAAGTTCCTTGAAAGTGAGGAAGAGTAGAATGAGATACATACCGGTAACTGATAAAGACCGGGAGCAAATGCTGAAAAAGTGTAATGCTGGAAGTATTGAACAGCTTTTTACTGATATACCTGATAAGGTTAGACTGAAAGAACCTTTAAAACTTCCAAAAGCAAAAAGCGAGATGGAATTAATTAAATATATGCAATCTCTTTCTTCCATGAACAGCAACACAGATGATTATGCTTGTTTTTTAGGAGCAGGTGCATATGACCACTATATCCCATCTGTCATCAGCCATTTGATTTCCCGACAGGAATTTTTTACTGCATATACTCCATACCAGCCTGAAATAAGCCAGGGTACGCTTACAGCAATTTTCGAATATCAGACAATGATATGTGAACTTACAGGTATGGATGTTTCTAACGCCTCTATGTATGATGGCGCATCAGCTTTGGCTGAAGCATGCGTAATTGCCTCCTCAGCCTCAAAGAAAAAGCAGGATATACTGCTTGTAGAAGATGTACATCCACAATATTCAGAAGTTGTTGAGACATATCTTAAATTTAGAGGAATCAATCTTAAAAAGGTAACTGTTGAACAGTTATACGAAACTGATTTATCACAAACAGCTGGTGTATGTATTCAATACCCTTCATTTTACGGTGATATATACGATATGGAAAAAATCGGTGAATATGTAAAAAATAGCGGAGCTTTGTTTATAGTCTGTGCAAATCCAATGGCTTTAGCTATTTTGAAATCACCAAGTGAATTTGGAGCAGATTTCGTTGTCGGTGAAGGACAACCTTTGGGAATTCCATTAGGATATGGAGGCCCATATCTTGGTTATTTCGCATGTACAAAAGAGCACATGAGAAAAATGCCCGGAAGGATTGTAGGAAAAACAGTTGATGTTGACGGAAAAACTGCATATGTATTGACATTGCAGGCAAGAGAACAGCATATAAGAAGGGAAAAGGCTACTTCCAACATATGTTCTAACCAGGCTTTATGCGCCCTAAGTGCTACTATATATTTATCTGTTGTAGGAAAAGAAGGATTTAAGCAGGTTGCAAGAAGATGTTTGGATAATGCTCATTACCTGTATAACGGATTACTTGCTACCAATAAGTTTTCCAAGGTATCTGATATGCCGTTCTTTCATGAATTTACAGTTAAACCTAAAGAAGATATATCGAAATTGAATGATTATCTTTTTGAAAATGGATATATAGGCGGACTGGAAACAGAAAAGGGATGGCTTTTAGCTGTAACAGAAAAAAGGACAAAAGAAGAAATGGATGACTTTATAAAGAAGGCAGGTGAGTTCAATGGCTAATCTCATATTTGACCTTTCAAAAAAAGGAAAATGCGCATTTTCGTTGCCCGAAAGTCAGATACCAACTTATAATCTTGATCAAAAATATCTAAGGTCAGTTGATGCTCACCTTCCGGAAGTTTCTGAAGTGGATGTAATAAGGCATTTTACTAATATATCAAAGCGTAATTACGGGGTAGACCAGGGATTTTATCCTTTGGGTTCTTGTACTATGAAATATAACCCCAAACTGAACGAAGATGTTGCTAATTTAGACGGATTCAAAAAACTGCATCCATATCAGCAAAGCTCTCAGACACAGGGAGCTCTAAGAGCTGCTTATGAATTACAGGAGTATCTTTGTGAGATTACTGGAATGGCAGCGGCGACACTACAGCCTGCAGCAGGTGCCCACGGAGAGATGACGGGCATAATGATAATTAAGGCTTATCATGAAAGCAGGAACGATTTTAATAGGACAAGGATGATTGTTCCTGATTCAGCCCATGGAACAAATCCAGCATCTGCAGCAACAGCTGGTTATGATATTGCACAAGTCAAATCAAATGATTACGGACTTGTAGATATTGATGCTTTAGAGTCTATGATGGATGAAAAGACAGCAGGACTTATGCTTACAAATCCAAATACATTAGGATTATTTGAACGAGATATTAAAAAAATCGCAGAAATAGTTCACAAAAAAGGTGGTCTTTTGTACTATGACGGAGCTAATTTAAACGCGATAATGGGTATCGCAAGGCCTTTTGATATGGGTTTTGATGTGGTTCACAGTAATCTGCATAAGACAATGTCCACTCCTCACGGCGGCGGAGGCCCTGGCAGCGGACCAGTATGTGTGAGAGAGGACCTTGCAAAATTCTTACCTAAACCAGTTATTATTAAAAAAGATGATGTATATGAATTGGATTATGACAGGAGTGATTCTATTGGAATGGTAAGATCATTCTATGGCAATTTTTTGGTTTATATAAGAGCATTGTCATATATTCTTACTATGGGACCAGATGGTTTAACAAGAGCAAGTGAGACAGCTGTTCTGAACGCAAATTATATAATGGCCAGTCTTAGAGACAGTTTTGAGATACCTTTTGACAGATTCTGTATGCATGAATTCGTGCTTTCTGGAAGTATGCAAAAAGAAGAATATGGTGTGTCTACTCTGGATATGGCAAAAAGGTTATTAGACTATGGATATCATCCGCCAACAATATATTTTCCTCAGATAGTTCACGAAAGTATGATGATAGAACCTACTGAAACAGAAAGTAAAGAAACTCTTGATGAATTTATTGAGGTTATGAAAAAGATTGCAGAAGAAGCAAAAGAGGACGCTGATTTGTTACATGACGCACCTCATAATACATATGTAAGAAGACTGGATGAAGTAACAGCTGCAAGAAATCCTGTATTAAAATGGGAGAAGGAGTAATCAGATAATTACTTTTTGAATTAGTACAGACAAGCAAGTAGTTTAATGATTTGCAGATAAGAGGTATATCATGGAAGATGTAAATTTAACACAACAGTTCGTTTACAAGATGACAGAAGGAATTATAGGTGAGAAATGGCCTGTAGGCAATACCCTTCCTTCTTTTAGGGATCTTGCTAAAGAATATGGTGTTTCAAGAAGTGTTATAAACACAGCAATAGCCGTTTTAGAAAATAAAGGGTATGTTGAGATTGTAACAAGAAAAGGAGCTGTTGTAAGGGATTGGAAAAAAGAAGGTACAGTAACTGTACTGAATGATGCTATTTCTTTAGGATATTTCCAACCAGATCTGATAGATAGTTTTTTCAGCCTTTTGAATTATGCAGAATGCAACGGAGTATTTGAAGCTGCATCAAAAGCAAAAGAAGAAGACATTTTTGAATTAAAGATAACTATTGAGAAAGAAGCAGTTGAAAGAAATGCAGAGAATCTTGTTAATCTTTATTTAAAATTTCATGAACATGTTGCTACAATGTCAAATAACATTGCATATTGTTTGGTATTTGCTTCATTGAAAGAGGCATTTACTAAAATAGCTCAGATATATACTCTTGATGGATCTGCGAAACAGCAATGTTTTAAGATGCATAAAGATATATTTCAGTCGTTAAAGGATCATGACGGACAAAAAGCTAAGTGGGAAATGCAGGAATTATTAGATCATTTGAGAGTTTTGGTAACATATAAGACCTGCAATCTAAAAGAAAAGTAATAAAATTGAAAATACAGTAATTAAAGGAAAATCATGTACAATACATGATTTTCTTTATGCTTGAATAAAATGATTAAACCAAGACATTTAACTAATAAAGGCTGTAACAATTTAGGTTTTAATATACATATGATTATAATGAAAAATTGAAAAATATTAACAATTTATATTGACATAATTTAGCACATGATATATTATACTAATAAGGGAGGACGAAAATATGAATATGCCAAAAATAGTGCCAATAGCTGAGCTGAGGGATACTAAGCATGTACTGCACATGTGCAGAGCTACAAAGGAACCAATCATTGTTACAAAGAACGGATATGGTGAACTAGTTATTATGAGTATAACTGCATTTACAGAAATGTCTGAGGAATTAGATAAACTCAGAAAGCAAGTAGCAAAAGATAATAAGTATTAATACACTGCTGCTTTGCAAAGAATTGTTTTAAAAAAAAGATAGGATATACGCTATCTTTTTTTTGTTAAAATATGAGATATAATTGTTTGATTATTTATTATCTCTTTACTCTGGCATTTCCTTTAAATATACTCCATATGACATCTTCATCAGCTGGCTGGCCATAATCAGTCATCAAAGTAGTTACTAAAGCTCCGCTTGCCCAACCGAACTGGACCCATTTCTGAGGTTCCCATCCTTTAAGTATTCCATATAGGAGGCCACCAACAAAACCATCACCACCGCCTATTCTGTCCATTACAGGAATTTCTCTGGGTTCAACAGAGTACCAGTTATTATCTGCATAAATAATTGCACCCCAAAGGTGGCTGTTAGCGTTTTCAACCTGTCTTAGTGTATTTGCAAAAACCTGTACATTAGGGAATTCTGCACTTGTTCTGGTTATCATATCCTTGAACGCATCTGTTTTTGAAACAGTTTTTCCACCTGCTTCAGGTCCTTTTATTCCTAATGATAATTGAAAGTCTTCTTCATTTCCAATAAGTATATCTGAAATGGCAGCTATTCTAGTAAAAATATCTCTAAGTTCATCTTCTCTGTTAATCCAGAAAGAAGCACGATAATTTAAATCAAAAGATATTGCAGTACCATATTTTTTTGCTGCTTTTGCTATATCCAGACAGCATTTGCTGCTTTGTTGGGACAATGCTGCAACTAGACCGGAGATATGTAATACTCTGCAACCCTCATCTTTAAATAACCTTTCTAAATCAAAATCGTCAGCACTCAAAGTCCTTCCAACTTCGCCAGCACGGTCATTATGCACTCGAGGGCCTCTTACTCCGAATCCGCTGTCTGCTATATTGAACTGATGCCTGTATCCCCATGGTCCGCCCTGATCGACATCCTTTCCCTCGAAATCAATATTCCTTTTTCTTAGTTCAGCTTTTATAAAAAGAGCTATTGGACTATCTTTTACGAACTTCGTCAGAACTTTTGCTTTTAATCCTAAGGATGAAGATATGTTAAGCACATTGCTTTCAGCGCTTGTTGCCTGCATTTCATATATACTGCTTACATTGACGGGTTGTCGGTTTACAGGGGTTATTCTTACTCCCATGCTTGTAACCGTCATTATGTCATACTTGCAATTTTTCTTTAATTCCATAAAGTAATACCTCCAGATTTTTTATACATATATATTATACATAAATATTGATAGATATTAATGTAATTTGTCAGATATGAGATTAAATATTAAATGATGTGTTTAAATCAGATATTAATTAATGTATAATTTCCGTTAAGGAGGAGTGATTGTGAAATTCGGAGTAAAAAATATATTATATATAGTCTTGCTAATATCAATAGCGGTATCTTTATCTTCATGTACTCTTATTACTCAGGTCATAGAAAGTAGTCAGAATAGTAATAATCCACTATTTTCACAGCTTCCTGAATTTGATCCGTATTCTACTAATCAGGACTTAAATAATATTGATATGTCAGATGCGGAATACATAGATGACATTGAGCAGTTCTACATTCATCTTGAAACCAGTATGGAAAAAAGGCATAGAAGTATATTTGTCCGTGCAGCATCTCATGATGTTTTTGCTGATTTGTCAGAATTAGATAAATACAATCTCAAAGGGTGTTATAAAACTGTTTATTCAGGATCCAATGGAACCTTTTACGCAATTTATGATATTGAGTATTATCCTGGAGATAATGTATACCATGCATATGAAACTAAGGACAAATCACTTTTAAATGAAAAAGAGAAGGAAATATATGTATTAGCAGAGACTTTCATTGCACAGAATATTACTGAACAGATGAGTGATTTTGATAAAGAGTTGGTAATACATGACTATATATGCAATGCTCTTGTATATCAAAAAGAGGGTATAGATACAGTAGATTCATATAATATTACTGGTGCTTATGCACTCATTACAGGTTTTGCAAATTGCCAGGGTTATACAGATGCTTTTTATATGCTAACTAACATGGTTGGTCTTGAGTGTGAAAAGGTGAGCGGTGAATCACAAGGTATCGCGCATACATGGAATGTTATTAAAATTGAAGATATATGGACATATATTGATGTAACATTTGATGATACTGCATTTGATAAAGAAGGTCTGATATTTTATGCTTACTTCAATGTTCCAAAAGACTACATGGATAGAAGCCATATGTTTTATGATTATCAGGAACTCAAAATTGCAGAAGGTTATGAATATTTTTACTACTCCTATAAAGGTTCAGCAGTTTTTAATTCTCTGGATTTTAACCGGAAGGTATATGTTCCATTATCTCAAGGAGCAGCAAGTATTGAAGTTTTTGTGCTGATTAATGATGTCCAGCCGATGCTTGATACTCTTAAAGATTTGAACCTGTCCATGCAACTTAATTATTTTATAATTAATGAATGTACATTACTTGCTATAAATACCCAACAATGATATATTCCAAGATGAAAAGAGAGAGATATGACAAATATCAGGACTAAATCACAAATAGATAAAATGAGAGAGGCCAGTAAGATAGTTGCCGCTTGTCATGAAAACTTAAGAGATGTAATTAAACCAGGTATTACAACAATGGATATTGAAAGATTCGTAGACAGATTTGTTGCATCCCATAATGCAATTTGTGCTCAAAAGGGATACCACGGATACCCGTTTTGCACATGTACATCTGTAAATGATGAAATATGCCATGGGATGCCGTCATCCTATATCTTAAAAGAAGGCGATATAGTTAAAGTAGATATGGTTGTAAATAAAGATGGATGGATGGGTGATTCTGCATGGTGTTATGCAGTCGGACAAATAAGCGAAGAAGCAAACAAGCTCATGACTGTAACCCGTCAGTGTCTTGAAATAGGAATAAGTCAGGCTGTCTGTCAAAATCGGTTAGGTGATATTGGTTATCATATACAGTCGCATGCGGAAAAAAACGGTTTTTCTGTTGTAAGAGATTTTACAGGTCATGGAATAGGCGACAGCATACATGAAGACCCTGCAGTATTACATTACGGGCAAAAAGGAAGAGGAATAAGAATTCAGGAAGGAATGGTATTCACTATTGAACCCATGATAAATCAAGGAGATTATGATTTATATATTGATGAGGATAATGAATGGACAGCTTATACTGCAGACGGATCTCTTTCAGCTCAGTATGAGCACACAATAGCCATTACAGCAAATGGCCCTGAAATATTAACTTTACAGGAATTCTGATATGCTCCAGAAAATTAAAACAGGCTCACAAAAAATTTATATAGCTCTTTTTTATAGAAACGACACAAAGCTTCTTACCCTACCAGGTAAAAAAGACAGGGACTGGTTCATTATACAGGCCCTGATTGGTACCGTTTTTGCTTTGTTTACCGGAGCAACCTATCTTACAGGTTTGTTCAATAAAGTAAATGCCCCGGAAATACTTATTGGGTATCTTCCAATAATCGGAAGTATTGCAGGAGTTGTAACTATATTTGCCGGTTATACTATGCAAAGGATAAGAAGCCGTAAGAAGTTTATCCTAATATGCAATACCATACTTAAGACTCTTATTGTATTAATTGCATGGATCCCGCTCATATTCCCCAATCAAAATGCAGCTTACATAATGATTATTATGGCTCTTATAGCATATGCTCTTAATAATTTTATGGCAATTGCCATAAACAGCTGGTTTGTTGATTTAATTGATTCAAAAATAAGGGGACAGTATATGAGTGTAAGGAACATGGTGGCTCTTATTGCTAATCTTATTGTTCCTGTTATAGTATCAGCTTTTATAGACACTTCATCTGACCAGTATCTTGCAATAGTAGTAGTTTTTACAATAGCATGGATTATTATGTGGGCGGAAAGTTATTCATTCTATAAGATAAGCGAACCGCCGATGAGTCCTGCAACAAAAAAAATTAAGCTGAAAGATGTATTCATAGTACCTATAAAAAATAAAGATTTCATGAAGTTTATGGTACCTATCGCAGCTTTCTACTTCATATGGTATATAGCTATGTCATATGGAACTCTTTATCAGTTAAATTATCTTGGTCTGTCATATACCTTTATTTCACTAGCTTCTGTATTAAATGTAATACTACAGTTTATATGGTATCCGATAATAGGCAAATTAGTGGACAGATATAACACTGATTTGCTTCTTATGGCATGTTTTATGTTGTATTTCATTGACTCTCTTATATGGGGTTTTACTAATCTTTCATCAAAGTATTTGATGATAATTTTAGTAAATGTGATAGCATCAATGACGGCACCGTTCTTTTCTCTTACTCTGTTTAAAAAGAAGTATGATATAATACCACAAACAGAAAGGTCGCTTTATGATGGGTTTTATACTGCAATAATAGCTTCAATAATAGCATTAGCACCAATAATCGGAAGCTTGCTTAAAGACTATATAGCAGTAAATATAAAACCATTCTGGATATTTGAAGTACCACAGTTTCAGTTGATATTCATGGTAACTAATATATTGCTTTTAGTATTAATACTATTTAATTTGAAAAAAACAATCAGACTATATAAAGAAGCGAAAAGTCAGGGACCTGTTGATACAGATAACTAAAATAGGAGGAAGTCGTGGAAATTTTAAAAAAACTTACAGATGCATTCGGAGTCAGTGGAAGAGAAGATGAAATAAACGCTGTTATAACCGGACTGGTAAAAGATTATGCTGATGAAATAAAATATGACGGAATCGACAACGTCATAGCAGTAAAAAAAGGAAATGGGAAAGATAAAAAGAAGATAATGGTATCTGCTCATAAAGACGAGATTGGGTTTATGATAATGAGCATTGACAGTGACGGATACATAAATTTAAGACCTATTGGAGGAATTCCTGTATCTTTATCAATAGGAAACAGGATAATATTCAAAAATGGAACAGTGGGTGTTTTAAGTTTTAAAAAAGATTCAGAGAATATTAAAAACAATAATGTTGGTGATATGTTTGCTGATATCGGAGCAAAAAATAAGGAAGATGCCTTAAATTATGTAAAACCAGGTGATGTCGGAAGCTATTATGGGCCATTGTGTGAGTTGAAGAATGATAGAGTTATTGCAAAAGCATTGGATAACAGAATAGGCTGTTATATAGCTATTAAAACAATGATGGAGAATACCAAACCATACAATGATATATATTATGTATTTACCTCTCAAGAGGAATTAGGACTTAAAGGTGCAACTGTGGCAAGCCGTGTTGTAAAACCTAATATTGCAGTAGCAGTTGATGTAACTTCATCATTTGATACCCCTGTTACAAAAGAGGGCAATTCTGTTTTAGGCGGAGGAGCTGCTATTAAAATTATGGATAGATCAGTTATATGTGATGAAAAATTAATAAGTATAATGCAGGAACTATGCAAAAAATCAGAAATTGCATACCAATCAGATATTTTGGCAGCGGGAGGAACTGATGCTGGTGCTATATATACATCAAATGAAGGAGTACGTACTGGTGGTATATCAATACCTATGAGATATGTGCATGGTCCAGTAGGAATGGTTGATATGAATGATGTTAAGGCTTGCATAAGCCTATTGAAGGGCTTTATTGGGCAAAAAATATGAAAAATCATATATATACAATAAAAGTTATTATTTTCATATATTGAAAAGAGCAAAACTGTGATAAACTATTACCGTTATAACAATATCGTTTATCTAGGGATTTATTTAAACAGAAGGGTTGGTGTTGTAATTGGACGAAAATAGCTTGAGAATTTACAAGAAGAATGAAAAGAAAATCTTCACCAAGGTAAATATAATGATTTACCTGATGATAGTGCCCGGCGTGGTACTATATTATGTTTTCCGCTATATCACAATGCCTGGTATTATGATAGCTTTCCAGGAATTTACTACTGGCGGATTCAAGTACTGGTGCGGATTTGAAAACTTTGACAAACTGTTCGGATTAAGAGCTTTTTGGCAGGCTTTCAGGAATACATGGGTGTTTATAGGATTGGAATATGTTTTTATTAAACCATCTCCAATCATATTAGCATTATTGCTCAATGAAGTAAGAATCATGTGGTTCAAGAAGACTGTTCAGACAGTATCTACGTTACCGAACTTCCTTACATGGGTTGTTGTCAGCGGTATTTTTATACAGCTTCTATCACCTAGTACAGGTTACGTGAATGCTATTATTGCATTACTGGGAGGCGAAAGGATATACTTCCTTGGAAGAGCACAGATATTCCCATGGCTTTTAACATTCATAAGGATATGGAGAGGGGTAGGATATTCGTCAATCATTTATCTTGCCGCACTCGGTGGTGTTGATCCAGAGCTTTATGAAGCAGCTGTTATCGACGGTGCTTCAAGATGGAAACAAACACTTTATGTTACACTACCAGGAATTAAGAACACAATCGTAGTTCTTTTGGTATTCTCATTCTCCGGTATCATGGGCGGCTTGTTCGAGCCGGTATTCACCTTGACAGACGGAAACGCATTACTTGATGAGACTGCTATGGTTTTGGACGTATACATATACAATACCGGTATTAGACAAGGTAAGTTCAGTATGTCAACAACAACCGGATTATTTAATTCAATAATTTCAACCATTCTTATGTTAAGCGCTAACTACGCTAGTAAGTACTTAACCGAAGATGGAAGAACGATAATATAGGGAGAAGGTGAGATAAATGTTAAAAAGATCATTAGGCGAAAAGGTTTTCAATATATTCAACTTATTGGGAATGCTCGTATTTTCAGTAATCATCATTGTTCCGGTATTATTCGTTTTTAGAAACTCTTTCGAGTTAAGTGAAACATCTACCACTACACTTAGATTGTGGCCAGAACAGTTTTCTATGGTATTCTACGGAATGGTATTAAAAGATGAGTCAGTTTACAGACCATTGCTTAACTCAGTATTCGTTACAGTGGTAGGAACTCCATTAATGTTAATAATAAACGCATTAGGCGCTTATACAATGAGTAAAAGAGAGTTACCAGGCAAGAGCTTCTTCGCATATTACATGGTTATTATACCAATGCTGATAGGCGGAGGAACAATACCAGGATTCCTTCTTATCAGATCATTAGGAATGATAGATACACTTTGGGCTATAATAGTTCCCGGACTTGCATCAGGTTGGAATATGACTCTTATCAGAAACTATTACTGGTCCATTCCAAACGAACTGACAGAATCAGCAAGAATTGACGGAGCACCGGAAATGACAATTTTCGTAAAGATAATCTTGCCATTATCAAAACCAGTTCTGTCAGCATTAGGACTGTTAACAGGTATCGGACTATGGAATACATTCTATGCAGCTATGATTTATATCAGAAGCCCCATCAAATGGACATTCCCTGTTAAGATTCGTGAAACAGTTATGAAGAACGAAGGTAATGACAAACTGTGGGAAGAAATGATGGTTGCAGCTGGTCTTGACCCGACAGAGCTTTTAATAAATCAGTCTGGTCTAGGCGGAGCGATGATGGTTACGTCCATGTTACCAATCTTGATTGTATACCCGTTCCTTCAGAAGTACTTCGCAGGCGGAATTATGGTCGGATCAGTCAAAGGCTAATCAGTCCAAATATATAAATATTAAATGGGATAAGCGTAAAGGCTTATCCTTTTTAAATATCAGAATCAATTCTCATATCGCATATCAGTTGAACCAAATTAGCAAAAAAGGTATACTGTTAGTAACATATATGAATACGGAGATTAAAGTATGGATTACAGAAGAACTGATGAAATAATCAAAAGAACAAAAGCAGTATATGAAGCAAAAAAAGGTACCCTTATACAGGTGAAGGATGTATCAGGTATACAAGTTCCCAAAAGAGCTTTAGACAGTTTTGGATTACCAGATAACATGGAAACATATTTAGATTATGTTATAGACAAAGATAAAGCTTACTGGTCTGTAAGAGAACAGATACAAGACGATATAATACCATCAGTAACTGCCCGTTATGGTATAGCTGAACATTCAGCCTTTATGGGTGGTGATGTATCATTTACAGAAAATACATCATGGCATCATAAACATGTTGAGGATTATTCAAATTACACTTTGAGCAAAGTAGATGAAAGTAATATTTGGAGGAATCTGGTTATTGAAGGTATGAGATATCTTAAGGAGAAAGTTAAAGATGAATTCTTTGTACGTTACAGAGGAGCAGACGGTCCTTTGGATATTGTAAATGCGTTAAGAGGCAATGATATTTTTTACGATTTTTATGATGAGGAAGAAGGTTTAATTGAACTGGCAGATAAGTGTACAAATGCAATTATATATATGCTTAAACAGCAGCAAAAGATAGTTACTGAATACAAAGGATATGTTATATCCGGTTTTGATGTAATAATGCCCAAAGGCTATGCAGGTCACTTGTCAGTTGATGCTACTACAATGCTTTCTGATGAAATGTTCAGGAAATTTGAAATACCGTTTTTAAATAGGATTGCAGATAATTTTGATGGTTTATTCTTTCATATTCATTCAGTAGGAAGTCATGTTATACCTGCTGTGTGCGAAATTGATAAAATTAAATTCTTAGAAATATCAAATGATCCGAATTCACCTAGAAGTATTGAAGTATATAGGAAGTATGAAAAGGAATTATCTGAAAAAAAGGTTATAGTAACTTTGAATTATGATGAAATAAAAGACAATGTAGAATTTTTAAAAGACAGAAAAACAATTATCTGGTATGACGCGCAAACAGTTGACGATGCATTGCGTGCAGTTGACCTTGTGAGGAATAAATTGGGGTGATAACCTGAAAATTGAGAAAGTACAAAAAAGTATAAGAAATAAGCTATTAGGCATACTTGTCATATGCCTTATTGCTGTTGGCTTAATTATTACTGCTAACAATATTTTTATATCAAGATTAGCTACAAACAGCAGGCAAAAGTTTTTAGAGGATACTGATATTCAGATAGGTGATGTGTATACAAAGTATATCAAGACATTTGATTTGACAGCTGAATCTATTGCAAGAAGTGATATTCTTATGAATTATGTTAATAATGATTATTACTATACTGATGTGTTGCATGACAACTCAGATATGTTTTTTTATTTGGATTTGATAAGTGAATCTGATGAATATATTGATCATATTATGGTTTATGATTATTCTTTTGAATATCTCATAACAAACAAGAATTATTATGCTGCATATATGGATGTAAGCATGTTTCCATGGTTTGTAAAGAATGTCTCACAAATCAAACCGATAAGTGAACTAGATAATTACTGTACTTGGAGTCTGTACAAAGAATATGTTGCTATTACATATCGGGCAGACATGGTAAATAAATCTCTTACAAGACGTACCTTTGTTACTATTTTAATTAATAATGAAAAATTCAACCGCCTTTTAAGCGGGCTTGCCCTTACAGATAATTCGAAAAACGCATTTGCAGTAAAAAATGATATTATGCTATATTTTGATGGTGAAAGTGATCTTACTTCGACCATTAAACATCTGGTCTTTGAGAATTTCAAAGATTTGAATGAAGGTGAAAGAGTGATGTTCATTCATGATTATCAATGGTATTACCTTCAGTACAGGCCGCTAGGTACTAGTTATGAAGCAGGTATTGTTTATCTTATTCCAGATAGTGATCTTATTACAAATGAATATGAATTTATGATAATATCTTCTTTAGTAATATCGTTGATTGTTCTTTTGCTTGGATATGTAATTTTCAGACTGGTTTTGAATTCAAATATACAGAAACCAATAAATCAGCTTATAAAAGGAATGGATAAAGTCGGAAATGGAGATTTTACATATAAACTTGATGAAAGTATATGTAAAGATAATGATATGCGAGGTCTTTTTGCAGCATACAACTCAATGACAGACAGGGTTACTGTTTTAATAGAAGAACTTTATCAGGCAGAACTGTATAGAAAACAATTGGAATTACAGGCACTTCAGGATAAAATAGATCCTCACTTTTTATACAATACTCTAGATACTATAAACTGGACGGCAAAAGAACACAATGTTGATGAGATATCAAGAATAGTTATTGCTTTATCTACAATGTACAGGAAGATATTTAACAGAGGAAAGGATCTTACAACGATAAAAGATGCGCTTGAAGGTATAGAATGCTATCTTGAGATTCAGCGTATAAGATATGGAGAATCATTTTCCTATGATATATATTGTCCTGAAGAACTTGAAAAGTGTATTATACTGAATCTGATAATTCAGACCATAGTTGAAAATTCCATAGTGCATGGCCTGGAAGACCGTTCTTCCGGAAAACTGGAGATTCGTGTTGATAAAGAAAAAGATGATATAATAATAAAAGTAATTGATAATGGCATTGGGATGACTGAAGAAAAGCTCAATCTAATTAACTCAAGTATAAATTCCATGAAACTGGAAAGCGAGTCAGGTTTGAGGAATGTTCAAAAGAGGATAAGGCTTTACTATGGCATACAGTATGGTATTACCATAGAAAGTAAATACAAAGAAGGTACTACAGTAATTCTTCATGTACCTTATAGGGAGAAAGAAGAAGATGATTGACATAATAATAGTAGATGATGAAAAATCCATAAGAGAAGGTATAGCTGTATCAATACCATGGGAAAAATATGATATCAACATTTGCGGTGTTGCATCAGGCGTATCTGAAGCTCTGGATTTGATTGAAAAATATATGCCAAATATAGTTATATCAGACATATCAATGCCTGAGATGAATGGATTGGATCTGCTGGAAATAGTTAACAGGACATATCCAAATATCAAAGTTATATTAATTAGCGGATATAGGGACTTTGAATATGCTCAAAGAGCAGTAACAAACAACGCATTCTGTTATCTTACAAAACCTCTTGTAGCAGAAACCCTTATATCAAAAGTTCTTGAAGCAAAACAGGAAATAGATGCCAAGCTTAAAGAAGTTAAGCTTAATGATAATATCCGAAGAAAATTAAGAGAAAACATAATGGTTCTTAAGGATAATTTCTTCCGTATGCTTATGGAAGGAAGAATACGTCAGAAAACTGAGATTATGGAAAGAGCAACAACAACAGAACTGAATATGGATTACTCAAATTTTATTGTCTGTGTTGCTGAATTTGAATTAGCTGCATCTCAGAAGAAGCTCAATATGTATGACTTTTCTTTTTATAAAGCAGCAATAATGAGTACTATAGAAGAGCATCTGGAAGATATATACAAGTGTTATACATTTAATCTTGATAACAGAATAGGTATACTGGTTTGTTCTAATCAGCAGATTCAGAGAAATATTTTAATAAACAAACTTAATAACGTAAAAAGCTGGGTAAATAAAAATATGGGTTTTTCTCTTTCTGCGGGAGTAGGTAATACCTGCGGAAGTGTTGAAAAACTGACTTTGTCATATATTTCTGCAGTAGACTCTATGCTGTATAGAGTAATATTAGGGAAAAACATTATTGTTGACGCTGAGCAGAAAATAAGCGCTTCTAAAGAAAGAATGGCTGTTGATGATTTTGATAATATACTTAGAAATAGTGAAGAGGACATGGTTTTTGCTCTAAGAAATTTAAACAGTACTGAGATTAAAAATATTATAGACCAGATTATGCAGGCATCAAAACAGATAGTTTCAAATGACGTGAAGCAAAAAGAGAGAATAGCTTTCCTTCTATCTGTTTTTATAATACGAGTTATGTATTCATTAGAAATGTCAAATCACAGGTTCTATAATAAAGAAAACGATTTGTATAATTCTCTAAATGAATTGATATCTATAGATGATATGAAAAATTTCTTAATGGGAATAATTAAAGAGATGATACAGACCATAGAAGAACTGGACAGTAAGCAAAATAACTTTTTAGTTAATAAAGGATTAAGATATATAAAAGAAGGGGTATATGAAGATGTATCATTAGTGACTATTGCTGAAAGGCTTCAGATACATCCAAACTATCTAAGTAAGATTTTTAAGCAGGTTACAGAGGAATCTTTTACTGAGCATGTAATAAGGTACAAAATGAATGAAGCAAAAAAACTTTTAAAAACAACAAATGCCAAGGTTTATGAAATATCAGATAAATTAGGATACAAAGATGTCGCTCATTTTACAAAACTTTTTAAAAAGCATTTTGGAATTTCACCGACAGAGTATCGTCAGTTACTGTAATTAATCCATTACTCAGAGGTATTTATGAAGAAATATATGATCAGATGTGATATGGAAGGAATCAGCGGTATTGTCAGTTATGAACAAGCTGATCCGAAAAAGTCCGAGTATCAGTATGGAAAGAAACTATTCATGAGTGATTTGATTGCGGCTGTAAGCGGATTAATTGCAGGTGGGGCAGATGAAGTGCACATATATGATGAGCATTTTTTTGGTAGAAACATAGACTTATCAGAAATTTCTAGCATTTCATCATCAGACAAAATCTTTGTGTATATGGGAAAGCCTCCATATGAGGAAGACTGGGCTGGTGGTCTTACATCTGATTTCGACGGTTTAGTCTTATTAGGCTTCCATTCTAAAAAAGGTACAAAAAATGCTCTTTTGAATCATACTTATGAAAACGATATTGAGGATATATTAGTAAATGGTATATCAGTTGGAGAAATAGGTATTGAAACTATGATAGCAAAGCAGATGTCTGTTCCTCTTATCATGATAACAGCAGACAGTGAGGGTGTAAAAGAAGCATTGCAGTTAGAGCCAGAGGTAATAGCTGTTTCAGTCAAAGAATCATTGGGTGAAAATTCAGCCATATGTTATCCTTCGAATAGAACCAGTCAGGTGATTTATGATAAAGCAAAAGAAGCTGCCCAAAGGGAATGGAACAGACCTGTTGAAGATTATAAAACTGGTGTTCACATGAAAATCAGATTAGCAGATACTATATATTCAAAAGAGTATTTAAAAATGTTCTCGTTTCCGGAGTTTCGTGAAAAAACTGTTCTGTGCTGCTGGGCTAAATATTGGCAGAACAAACTTAAAGTAATGGAAAAATTATGAAAGAAGATATTACACAATACGCAAAATTAGGACTTGTACATCATATGCTGTTTCCTAAAAGTATTGAAGACGAGACATTTCATGCTGACAGTTTAATAGAGTTATCAAAACGAAATGATATCGAAACATTTGATTGTTGTCTGCCATATGATAAATCAAATAGAAATCGTGTAATAGAGCAATTGAGCAACTGTAGCAAGGAAGTCTGTTATGCTCTTCATCTTTTTCCAAGCAGAAAAATCTCATTATGTTCTTTGGATAAGATTGAACAAAGTATAACTAGGCTTGTGGTTGCAGATCAAATTGAAGCAGCTTCAGCAATTAATGCCAAAGGATTTGTTTTTGTTTCAGGGTCTGATGTCCCAAAAAACAGAGACTGTGCAAAAACAGCATTTTTGGATTTTACTAAATGGTTTGCAAATGAATTAAGAAAAAAAGGAATTACCGCATTACTAGAACCATTTGACAGAACTGTGGATAAGAAGTATCTTTACGGTCCTATTGATGAGTGTATTTCATTGATTGATGAAGTATCACTGCATTATGATAATATTGGAATAGAGCTTGATATGGCACATCTTCCGCTCATGGGAGAAGATTTTGAATCATCTATAAGAAGATGCGGTCACAGAATTAAAAGAGTGCATCTTGGTAACTGCGTATTAAATGATGCTAACAGCACATGGTATGGTGACAAGCATCCACCCATATGTTTTGAAAATGGTATGATTGCTGAATCTGAATTGAGAATAATATTAGAAACATTGTTGGATATCGAGTACCTTTCAAAAGCTAACAGGGGTTCATTAGTTATGGAAATGCAGCCATATCCAAATAAATCGGCTGAATATACAATAAAAAGGACAATGGAAATTTTAAATAAAGTTTGGGAGCAGATATAGATACTCCTTTTATTAAAGTGTAATATAACTGGTTTATTTAAATTACGCTTATGTTTTGTTTTTGAAAAGGGTATCATTTATATGAATTAAGAAGTAAAATGTATTAATAGGGAACAGACATATTGCACACTTTTAGCAATGACTGAAAGGAAATTGATAAGCCAGCTATTTCTTGCAAAGGGTATACCCCTATGATATAATCACAATGTTTTAATGGAGGAAATATGAATTTTTTCAGTAATTCATTAGTATATTTTATAAAAAAGCCTTTAATACCGATTTATGTAGCAAGTGTAACTTTAGTTTACTGCATAATAGCAATATTCAACCCGTTAAAGGTGTTAACCAAAAGCTATGCATCCTTTATAACTGAGGATTTTGGATCTACTATAGTTTTATTGTCAAAAGAAATATATAGTTATACCAATATTCCATATATAGTATTGGGTATTCTAGGTATAGCTATTGTTTTGGCTCTATTGTCTAGTTTGCTGTTCAGTGGGTATATGAATATTATTCACTTGACGGTAAAGAGGATTAAGACAGATTTCTCTGATTATCTTCAAGGCATAAAAAAGGGTTTCTTCAGATGTGCTTTAGTATTTTTTCAATTGTATATCTCAATTCTGCTTTTTGTAGGATTTTTACCGCTGGCTCTTACTCCGTTTTTCATTTTAAGAGATTCTGTTCTTGAATCGGGTAATGATATGACTATACTATATATTCTGCTTGGTGTAATTATATTTATATGTATTACTATTGTACTTTTGATATACATGAGTTTTATGTTCAAATTCCCATCCGTATTTCATTTTTCCAAATATCCTATAGAAAAGTCAAATGCAGCTGTTAATGCAATGTACTGGAGAACCTTTGGGAAAGTAACTCTTCTACTTACGTTCCTAGCAGGTATAGTATTTGTTATGTTTAAGATAGAGAACCGAGTACTGGAATTTTTAATTGGATTTATTCTCTATACTGTATATTTCAGTTTCTTTGTGGTATTCCCTTTTTATACTTTTGACAAATTGATAGAACCATATAGGATTAGTAATTAGAATAAATTAAAGTAGTTAATTCAGGAGGCATATACTATGTATGATGTTGTTATTATTGGCAAAGGACCTGCAGGAGCTCAGGCAGGCATTTATCTCGGTAGAGCAGGGTTTAAGACTCTTATTGTATATAAAGATGGTGGATCTCTTTCAAAAACAGACTTCATAGAAAATTATTATGGCTATGCTGAAGCTATTTCTGCTGAAAAACTTCTTAATGAAGGAGTTTTGCAGGCTAAGCGTTTCAATGTAGATTTTGTTGAAGATGAAATAGTGATGCTCCAGACGGATGAGGAGAATAAAGTTCTGGTAAAAGGTTTGAAGAAGGATTATACAGCTTCTTATGCCATAATAGCAGCAGGGATGACTAGAAAGAGTTTAAATGTTCCTGGATTGAAAGATTTTGAAGGAAAAGGGATTAGTTACTGTGTAACCTGTGATGGATTCTTTTTTAGAAACAGAAAAGTAGCTATCATAGGGTATACGAAATTTGCTGAACATGAGTTAAATGATCTTTTGATGTTTACAAAACAGGCTTTTCTTATTACAAACGGAAAAGAATTGGAATTTGATGCATCTGTATATAAGGAAGTTACTGTCATAGACAAGCCTATTGCTTCAATCTATGGGGAAGATACAATTAAGGGTATATCTTTTAAAGATGGATCAAATGAGGACTTTGATGGGATATTCGTAGCTTATGGAACAGCAGATGCTTCTTCTTTCTGTGTGAAATCAGGAATAGCTACAGAAAAGAGCCGTATTATAGTAGATGAGAACCTAATGACTAATATTGACCGGATTTATGCAGCTGGAGATTGCATAGGCTCATATATGCAGGTTGCAGCTGCTGTGGCAGATGGTGCAATTGCAGCTCGGTCTGTAACAGAAAGACTGAAAGCAGACAGAAAGACAGCAAGAAAAAAGGATTAGTTTACACAACTACTTAATTAGAGTATACTAAAAAGAAATTTTATCGGAGGAACCAGTATGAATAAAGAAAAATTCTACATAACAACTGCAATAGCATATGCATCAGGCAAACCGCACATAGGTAATACCTATGAGATTATACTAGCGGATAGCATTGCAAGATTTATGCGAATGCAGGGGTATGATGTTTTCTTTATGACTGGAACTGATGAGCATGGACAGAAAATTGAAGATAAAGCAAAGCAGAGCAATATGTCTGCTAAGCAATTTGTGGATAAATCAGCAAAAGAGATTAAAAGAATCTGGGATCTTATGAATACAAGTTATGATAAATTCATCAGAACAACAGATGCGGACCATGTAGTGCAGATTCAGAAAATTTTTAAAAAACTTTATGATAAAGGCGATATATATAAAAGCGAATATGAAGGATGGTACTGTACCCCTTGCGAATCATTCTGGACTGAGTCTCAGATAGAAGATGGGAAATGTCCTGATTGCGGTAGAGATGTAAAAAAAGCTAAAGAAGAAGCATACTTCTTCAAGCTTTCCAAATATCAGGATAAACTTATGGAGTATATTGAGAAAAATCCTGATTTTATACAGCCTGAATCTCGTAAAAATGAAATGATAAATAATTTTTTGAAGCCAGGATTGCAGGATTTATGTGTATCAAGAACATCATTTGAATGGGGAATTAAAGTTCCTTTTGATCCTAATCATATAGTTTATGTCTGGATAGATGCTCTTTCAAACTATATAACAGGAGTAGGATATGATGCTGATGGAAATAGCAGCGAGATATATAAAAAGTACTGGCCTTGTGATTTACATGTAATAGGAAAAGATATTGTAAGATTCCATACTATATACTGGCCGATAATGTTAATGGCTCTTGATATTCCGCTTCCAAAGAAGGTACTGGGGCATCCATGGCTTCTGTTTGGAGAAGGCAGCAAAATGAGCAAATCAAAAGGCAATGTTCTATATGCTGATGATTTAGCAGAACTATTCGGTGTTGATGAAGTTCGTTATTATGTACTTAGCGAGATGAATTATGCAAATGACGGTATAATCTCATACAAACAGATTATAGACAAGGTAAATGCTGATTTAGCTAATGTATTGGGTAATCTGGTTAACAGGACAATTACAATGCAGCATAAGTATTTTAACGGAATAGTTAAGAAACCGGAATCACTCTTACCACAAAACCAGTTTGATGAAGAAATGATAGAGTTAGCAAAGCAGACACTAAACAAAGTTACTGAACTGATGAAGCAGTATAAGGTCAGTGATGCGATATATGAGGTGATGGCATTAGCAAAACGTTGCAATAAATACATTGACGAAACATTACCATGGACATTATTCAAGAATCCAGATGATCATAAACGTTTGGAGTATGTAATGTATAACCTTTTAGAAGGAATTCGTACCGTCGCAGTGCTTCTTTATCCATTTATACCATCAACTGCTGAGAAGATATTAGCTCAACTTAACACGAAAAAGACTGATATTAACTCATTAGAAGAATATGGGCAGCTTGAAGACCAGATAATGCTTAACCAGCCTGAAATACTTTTCAACAGAATAGATAGTGACAAGAAACTAAAGGAAATTGAGGAATCTGTAAAAGAAGATCAAGAAGATGCTAATGTAGTGCAGATCGGAATAGAAGATTTTGCGAAAGTTGAGTTGAAAACCGCAAAGATTATAAAAGCTGAACCGATTAAAGGAGCAAAGAAATTATTAAAGCTTCAGGTTGATTTAAACGGCAAAACCAGACAGATTGTTTCCGGGATAGCCCAATACTATGAATGTGAAGATTTAGTAGGAAAAACCGTTATAGTGATAACAAACTTAAAACCAGCAATGTTAAGAGGTGAATTAAGCGAGGGTATGCTTTTAGCGGCAAGTAATAGTGATAAGCTTTCATTAGTTACTATTGATAAGGAAATGCCATCAGGTTGCGGTGTTTCATAAAATAAGTTAAATGTTATATTATTTAAATAGAAACAAGGACTGTACATTTACAATTTGTACAGTCCTTTTGGATAGGCTACACTTAATTGGACAGAAAAAATAAGGGTATTGAAAATGGTATA
>ERZ795048.473-NODE-473-length-42221-cov-9.550894_pt1 | contig 42221 bp, 41 predicted proteins | sample MGYA00375132_ERZ795048 | MGnify/ENA primary metagenome ERZ795048 (study PRJEB30177, sample SAMN05720225) | activated sludge metagenome | isolation source: Anaerobic digester | place: Hong Kong | collected 2014-12-17 ...
GCGGGGGATAAGCCCCCGTGGCGAATGAACGGCAGGCCCTCCGCCACCTGAGGAGCGCCTTTTTTTCGCCCCTTTTTTGTGGCGAGACAAAAAAGGGGCATATCCCTTCCCTGCTCCGGGAATAAACTTCTCTCGCCGGTTAAGGCGTGCCAGACGCCAATCGAACGGCAGGAGCGTTATTTATTCCTTTACCCAATTCTCCATTTTGATTCCTTCCACTCTTGCGAATTCTTTTATATTATTAGTAACAAGGATCAATTTCTTTGCCTTCGCCTGTCCAGCGATCAATAAGTCCATTGGACCAATTATCTTACCTTTCTTTTCCAAATCCGTCTTAACCGCTCCGAATTCGACAGCGTCAGCATCATCAAAGGGTAAAATATTAAAGAGGTTCCCTTATTTGAATCAACAGTATTCCTGAGTATATTCCTCATGGTATCGGTCAGTCCCTACGGTGAGCATACGCTTGTCATTAAAACAGACATGAGTTTATGGGCCTGCGGAGCGGGGGCGTGAGGATTCCTATTTCCCTGTTCCGGTGGAGATGAATTAAGTTTTAACTGCTTACCTCATGGTATACAAGCATGAGGAATAGTGCTTTGTTTTCACGAAGATTAAAGCGGTCTATTGCGGATAATATCTGCTGTCTGCATGTCGTGAGCGGTATACTGGATATGCGCTTTTTTATAATTGAAAAAGTGAGGCTGAATATTTGCTTGACGTAAGGCAAACCGGGTGGGGTAATTAGAAAAACAGTTATTTTTATACATGCTTTTATGTAGTTAGTTGACAGCCGAAATACATAAAAATATACCCGTGCATCAAAACCAGGGAACGTGTCGTGAAAGAAGGAAACAATGCGGCAATCTCCAATATCCACCCAGCTATACCAATACCTAATACAATATTTAAATTCTCTCCGATATTTTATTTCCCATATGTGTTTAATTCCTCCGGAGGCGAACGAATTTTTAAACATCACATTAATATTTTAAGGGAACCTCTATAAATTACATTTCGGATGTTCCCTTGTGGGCACAACCATTGGATAAATCAGGTTTTATCATTTTTCAATTAATGAAAAAACCTGATTTTTAGAGGTGCCCTTAATTAAAAATATACCATTCAAAGGAGTGAATCCATGAAAAAGACCACCGTCGTTTTTTCTCTTCTTTTTTTCTGTTTCGTGTCTTTAACAACCGCGGCAGGGGGGAAAAAAGCATCCGATTACCTTGATGAAAGTTTCGGAAACGGAGGGATCGTCCTGATTGAACATGGTATTCGCATTGATGAGATAAACGGCCTTTCGGTTCTACCAGACGGGGGGATAGTTGTGTCTTCTACAATATCAGATAACGGGAAAAAAGTCATCGCCCTGTTCAAATACGCTAAAGACGGATCTATCGATTCATCATTTGGATCAAACGGCGTATCGAAAATCATTGATGAAAAAAATAACACCGCGGCTTTAGCAATCGCAGTTCAGGCTGACGGTAAAATAATCATTGCCGGGAAATCATTCGAATCTTTACGTTCATCCCCGTTTATTAGGGACTCAACCGGAATACTGGCGCGATGCAACAGCGACGGTTCTCTTGATAAAACCTTTGGGGCAAAGGGTGTGGCAAAATCGTTGTTTGAAAAAAGGACTACCATTGCCCCCAATACTGTGATGATTCAACCGGATGGCATGATATTGATCGCGGGCTCAATCTATACGAACAATCAGAACGGAATCCCGGAAGGGAAAACGTCAGGAATAGCGAGGTATAAATACGACGGATCGCTTGATAAAGATTTCGGATCCAATGGCTATGTCCTGGCTGATTTGGAATATGAATACAATCTTTCGGGGAACTCGGGGAAAAACAGGCTGCGGTTCACTCTCCAGTCCGCCGCGCTTCAGCCTGACGGGAAGATCGTTCTCGCCGGAAATACAAATACCCCCTTACATTTAAAATTAATCCCCGTGCTGGCACGGTTTGACAGTTCCGGCAAACCCGATAAAACGTTCGGCAGCGGGGGCGTTTTCGTTTATGATAAACCCCCGATCAAATTCGTCAACTATACACAGGGAGATAAGGATTACTTTCCCTATGACGTAATGATAACAGCCCTGCTTGTCGATAAATCAGGTAAAATTACCGCACCCTGTTATTTTTTGAATAAAGATTACCAGGCTGGCGTTAATTATAAAGAATGTCCTTATCTGGCGAACAGGTCCTGGGCCGGCGCCATGAGGATACAGAGCAATGGCGAGGTTGACACGACTTACGGGAAAAGCGGAATCGTGACTGTCGGCCCGGAATCATTTGAGGCAAAAACCGCCTCTATGCTGGCTGACGGAATGATAATCATCGCCGGGAGGAGCGAAGTCGCGACTAAAGATTTCTCTGGAAATGTTTTTTCGCTGGCTCGATGTTCAGGTAACGGATATCCCGATGCATCATTCGCTTCCGGCGGTTTCATGCAAACCGGGATTTACGCAAAAATAAAAAATTCAACCGGATATGTTACGGGTTATGTCAATCTGATTGCTCAGCAGAAGGACGGTAAAATCCTTGCAGCCGGCCCGATATTCAGCAGCTCTTCGAGCGGTTTCGCTATTGTCAGATACAAGGCGAGATAAACTGATCAAAACAGTTTTATACGTAATTCTTCCTGAGGCGAACGCTATAGAGGCCCTGCCGCACGCTCTTCTCTGCCGCGGCACCGGGACCGCTCATTATTTGTTCAGCAGCCAGCTCATCGCCACAGGGCTCTCCCTGACCGGGACATAGGTGTGCCCGGTGTCGGGCATCACGGTCTGCAGATGTTCACCGGTGCCCGTGAGCCCGTCAAGCGCGGTAATGATATCGGTATTGTATTCTCCGTCGGTTTCGCCATAGAACAGCCATATATCGGTATTGCCCAGGTTGGAGCAGTAATTTGCCGTCCAGTACCGGGCACCTTCGATCAGCACGGCCCGGATGTCATACTTGTCGCTCTGGTCATCATTGGCGATGAGTATCGCTGCGTTGGCTCCCGCGCTGTACCCGAAAAGATAGATCCGGTCAAGGTCGATGTTGTTCGAGCTGTCTTCGATAAAGTCCTTTATCGTGGTTTTGATAGTGTTTATTTCCGTGTTATCGGTAGTGGCGCCTGAATACACATTGATGGTAAACACGACACAGGGAAAATCAGGGTCTGTAAGGCCGTAGACCTTCATGGCCACGAGGAACGGCCACTTCGCGCCGGTTGTACTGTAGTCCGCCGGGAAGGTTATGGTGTAATCATAGGTGCCCTCGCTTCCGGTAATGGTCCCGGTGATCGCGGCCTTTCCCGCGGTTGAGTCGGGACAGGTCGTTTGGGTTAACGCCTCGACCCTTCCGTTATGGTTCACGTACACGTGGTACTCGGTATTGCTTGAAAGGGACGATATCGGAATATAATCGTCATACAGGAGGCCGTCCGTGGTTACGGTCACCGTGGTTTTTGTCTCTTCACTGGCGTCAAACCCGGACACAGTGGACAGGTTCAGGTCCGTGTCGCTGACGATATACGTGATGTCACCGGAAATGTCATCCCCGTAAACAATATCAAGCACGCTCGATGAACCGGTCGGTGAATTGACCAGTGAAAAAGTCCCGGACGCGCCTGACCCCGGATCATCCGAGCCAGCGCATGAGATAACCAGGACGCAGAGCGCTGAGACGATAAGGAGAATACAATTCTTCACGGACATCTCTTATTTTTTTATTTCAAACTGTTCTTCGTAAAAGAAGCGCATGATGGTGTTGCCCGCGACGATCCGGTCGCCGTACGTCAAAACGGCCGGTTTTTTAAGCACTTTGTTGTTGAGATACGTGGAGTTGGTAGACTCAAGGTCGTCGAGCTGGAAACGCCCGTCTTCGGTATAGATGATGCGGCAGTGCCTGTTGCTTATAAGCGGGTCAGAGATGCGGATGTCGCAATCGTTTCTGCGGCCGATAATATTCACGGACTTGTTCAGTATGAACGATTTGCCGAAATGTTTTTTCGACAGTATTACCAGCACGGCCCGGTTTATGAGTTTTCCCGATGACTGCAGTTTTCGCTTTTCAATTTTTACGGTGTCTTTATTCGTCATGCGCATCCTTCCGATCAAAATTTTGTTTAATAATTCTGATGCGTTTTTTTATTAAGGATGTTTTATTCTGTCAATAATTATTCCGGGCTGTGAAACCCGCGCCCGCATCGGGAGATGCGGGCATTCTTTCGTGAAAGAACGGTTCAGGCGTCCGGGGCGGACGATGATCTTCTGAACAACTGCACCGCGATCAGTGCCGGAACGTACATCGCGATACCATACACGCCGTTGACCATGAAGAGCGAACTGTAGAAATCGCCGATCTGGTCCTGGATAAGGATCGCGATGGTGAGGGCCAGCGCTGAGTTGCGCATGCCGGTCTCGAAAGAAAGTGACCGGACCTGTTTTACTGACAGGCGGAAGATCCGGGCCACGGCAAACCCGAGGATGATGCCAATCGCGGCAAGGATCATGGGTGCGAGGTAAAAACGCAGATTGTATCGTTCGGTATCGGCAAGCACATTGATATTGGCGATCACTCCGGTAACTATGATGAAAATAACCGTAATGAGCCCCATAGCTGAAAAGACGGGGGACGCTTTGACCGCGACCTTTTCAAATCGTGCGCGTATGGTCATCCCGACCGCGAGCGGTACGATCACCAGCACAATGATGGTTTGCGCGATGAGCATCGCGGGAACAGTGGCGCCTGAAGCGGTTTTCCCATAAAGAGAAAGAAGGAGCGGCATGCTGAACAGGGCCAGGATTGTCGAGATCGATGTCAATGAAATTGAAAGGGCAAGGTCTCCTTTCGAGAAATGCGTCAGCAGGTTCGAGGTAACCGCTGCCGGTGTCGCTGCGGCCAGAATGAGCCCCAGGTAAATATAGGGATAGGCGTGATAGTAGCCGAAAAGATGGCTCAGCCCGAGCGCGGCGAGCGGCATAATGCCATAGAGAAGAACGATCCCGAGAATTATGGCGAGCGGCCTGCTGAACACCAGGGTGAAATCGCTGATTTTCAGGGTCAGCCCCATGCCCACCATGACGAAGAAGAGCATGAGCACAATCAATACCTTGAACATCCGGTCAAGGAGAATGCCTTTCGGCTCACCCGCGATCCGGGCGAACGTATAGGCCCTGCCTTCATGCTCGCCGTTCACGGTTTCGAGTGTGAAGATCATCCTGTTTTTTGACATGCTTTCATATTCGTCCCTGGTGGGCCCGCCGGTTTCCGGGCGGGACACGATGTACATGTCGCCCGAGCCGCCGCGTATAAAAAAAAGGGCGCCGGAATCATCCGCATCTCTGACAGCCAGAATGCGGAGGTTCCCGGTCAGTTCGATTTTTTTCGCGGACGGCCAGTCGCTATCACGTGATTTGACCGCAAGGTTTTCGATAAAGGCCGAATCCCGGTCAGCCATGATCTTTTTCGACAGAAACCGGTACAGGTCTTCTCCCGGTGAAACGCCGGCTCGCGCGATTCCGGCACAGGCAAATAAAGCGATAACGATGATTGAAATGCTACTGACGATTCGTTTGCTCATAATTATATCTATCCTCTACTTGTAGTGTATAATTATTTTCTCCTGGAGCCGGTCAGTTCCCGGGAACACGCATTATACGGCATCAACACCATTGATCGTGACGTTCTGTAAAAGCATACGTTGAGGCAACGCATTGCCGCACAAACGCACCTTCCTCTCTGATAATGCCGTATTTTTCACGATCTCAAGCCTGAGACCGATGTTCCTGGTTTGCGGCCGATAAAGGGCAGAAGTCCTTTGCCCTGAACAGAATTAACGGCCGGCGATTTGTTATGTATATATAAATCGAATTAACATTACGCACTATGGTTTTTATTGCAACAAAAATATATATTTTCAGGCATCGAACAGCGCGATCATGGTGTCAAGCATGCGCACCGCGTAAGCCCACTCATTGTCAAACCAGGCAAAGAGCTTTAACATCCGCCCTGCTGTCACCTGCGTCCGGTGCGCGGCAATGACGCATGAGCGCGGGTCATGGTTGAAATCAAGCGATACCAGTGGTTCGCGTTCAACGCCCATTATTCCCGTGAAATCGGTGTTCGTCGCTTTTATCAGAGCGTCATTGACGGTTTTTTCGTCCGCATCAGCCACAAGGAAAAGGGTGAAATCCATTGCCGAAACATTCAGGGTCGGGACCCGCACCGCAGAAGCGGTAATGCGGTCCTTCATATGCGGCATCACGCGCGCGATTCCCGCGGCGAGCCTAGTATCGACCGGGACCAGGGAATGGATTCCGGCACGGGCCTTCTGTGGATCGGCGCTGTGGTACGAGTCTGAAATCGGCTGGTCGTTTAAAAGCGAATGGACCACGGTAATGCTCCCCGTGTCGATGCCGAAGGCCCGGTCGATCACCCCGAGGACGGGCACCGCGCAGTTCGAGGTGCACGAGGCGTTGGAAACGATACGGTGATCCGCGGTCAGGGAACGGTGGTTATACCCGTATACTGTGGTCAGGTCAACGTCAGCTGGCCCGGGATACGAAAGGAGCACTCTGCCCGCGCCTGCCTCAATATGGCGCTCGGCGTCTGCCCTGCGGTGCACAAGGCCGGTACAGTCAAAAACGATATCCACCCCGATCGATTTCCACGGGAGCTTCCCGCAATCAGGTTCGGCAAGAAGCGAGATCGTGTCAGTGCCGACGATCATGGCATCGCCGCTTCGTTGAACCGGGAGATGAAACCGTCCGTGGCTCGAATCATGCCGTGTCAGGTGTACGCGCAGGTCATGGTCCGCGATATCATTCACGGCAACGACTGCGGCCCGGTCGCGGTATCCCTGTTCGTAAAGGGCGCGCAGCACGCACCTGCCGATTCTTCCATATCCATTGATCCCGATCCGTATCATCCCTGTGTCTCCGGTAGAACAGCGTATCTGTTTCAATCAGCAGCATTCCATCCGCAATCAGGCATGGGTATCGTTGTAATGACCCTGAAGACGGACCTTCCATGATCATGGTTTAATCCATCAATGAACGAGTTCAGCCGGGTTGCAGAGGGTTGCAGAATGAAATACACTAAATACTTTTAGATCGCGAATTGTAAAGAAAAATTCGAGCTCCCGCTCTGAAACCGGGAGCGTTGCCATGCGGTGTTCACGACGCGCGGTTTGCCTGGCGGGCCTTCTTGAATTTGTCAGCGCCTATATGGCAATACCCGAAGGGGTTTTTATCGAGATATTTCTGGTGATACTCTTCTGCGCGCCAGTAATTTTTCAATTCCATCACTTCAACGGCAATGGGCCTGTCGTATTTTTTGCGGAGGTCGTTAATTGATTCCAGGACCGGCTCCCGGTCGCCGGGGTCGCTGTAATAGATCCCGGTGCGGTACTGGGGGCCGTAATCGTTTCCCTGGCGGTTTACCGCCACCGGGTCAATGGCGTCGTAGTACAGTTTAAGCAGCGCCTCAAGGCTGATCAGGCCAGGATCATAGACCACTTTTACGGTTTCGGCGTGGCCGGTATTGTCACGGCAGACCTGCTCATAGGTGGGACGTTCCGTGGCGCCGTTCGCGTATCCGGCTTCTGTTTCTATAACCCCCCTCACGAGCGAAAGATATTTTTCAAGGCCCCAGAAACATCCGCCCGCAAGGTAAATTTCTCTGTTTTTATCTGATACTGACATGCGCGCGCCTCTCTTCCAGCTGATTTGTTTCAGGGCGCGATACCAGGGGCATCAACGCCTTTGTCAGTATATGAAACCGTTTCGTCCTTTTCGTTTCATCTGGTACAGGTTTATATCGGCCCGTTTAAGGGGCGCTTCCATGGTCGCGTCACCGTCCTTGATTTCCGTGAGCCCCATGCTGCCGCTGAGGCCGATGTCTTCAGCGTCGGCATGAATAACCGTGGCGTTGAGGACCGATTTTATGCGCTCGGCAAGGATTATCGCGTCTTTGATAGCCGAGTTGGGGAGCACGATCAGAAATTCATCCCCCCCGACCCTGCCGATATGGTCGGTTATTCTGAGCTCCTTTTTAAGAATGGATGATATTTTCGCAATCATGAGATCGCCGGTGTCGTGCCCGTGGGTGTCATTCACGCGCTTCAGATAATCAATGTCAAAAATGATCAGTGAAACCGGCATGCCGTACCGCTTCTTTCTTTCGATTTCTTTTTCAAGCGTGTCATAAATTTTTCTTCTGTTAAAAATCCCGGTCAGGGGGTCCGTGTTGGCCAGGGCCAGAAGCTCGGTACTCAGTTCTTTCTCGTGAATTTTGTTTTTTAAAATACGCAGTCGGTATTTTTTTATCTGGATGGAAAAGATTATTCCCATGATAAAAATGATGACAATGTTAATGATAAAGGAGAAATAGGTCTGGGTCGCGTATACCTCTTTTATGTAATAAAGCTGGAAGAGAATATAAAAAGACGCGAGAGCCGCGATGATTATCTGCAGCAGCAGCCTGAGCCTTACCACGATAAAAAAGGACATCATGAGCAGCATATTCGTGCTGATACCGGTGATATAGGTTTTGGGGCGGGTGCTGTCAATAAAGAAGATGAAAGTCAGGGTTATAACGCACCAGAGAAAATAGGTCAGTGAGTAGTAAAAATATGTTTTTATTCGGTAGAGGATGAATATTATCACTGCTGAAAACAGGATGTATGCCAGACGGATCGCGGCCAGAAGGTACAGCTTGAAGCTGATGCCGAAAAATTTGTAATCGGAAAAAAAATGCAGCAGGAACAGCGCGGACAGAAATATGATCGCTATGAGGTTCAGCGTCCTGTCCTGCTTGAAGAACTCCGGGACTTCGTCATTGTAGTAATCCGGATTCCGGAACAGATTGAGTGCTGGCAGCATGAAGACCTTTATTCCCACTGAATCGCTTTCTTTTAAAAATACCTGAACAAGGAATATTTTCAACTTAAATAATTCCAGTCCATACTATTAATTTTATTTTCGGTCAGTTGCCTATCATCTCCGGGTGTTGCTCTTTACTGACGCAACCGGTAACGATTTGTTTGTTGGCGTGATATTATTTTTATGAACTTAAAAGAAAGTGCTTGTCACGCACACACTTCTATCGGCCAGATTAAACAAGCGGTTTAATCGGGGAGAACGGTATGAAAGTCCTTTTTATAAACGGAAGCGGGAACGCTTCAGAACTGGATGCCTATATGGCCACCGTCATGGGCCTGGTTTCAAAGGCCGGGCATGAGGCGAAGGAGCTCGTCCTGCGCGACATGAACTATTCCCCGTGCAGGGGCTGTTTCAACTGCTGGGTCAAAACGCCCGGCCTGTGCGTGTTCAAGGACGACGGCGACATTCTCTGCAGGGAGTTCCTGTCATGCGACCTGGCGGTGATCACCTCACCGGTGATCATGGGCTATCCCGCGGCCCTGGTGAAGAACGCCCTTGACCGGATCATCCCCCTCATTCACCCCCACCTCGAAGACGTGGGCGGCGAGGTGCACCACGTGAAGCGGTATAAGAAATACCCGGCCATCGCGCTCATGCTCGAGAAAGCGGGCGACACGGATGACGAAGACATCGAAATCATCAGCGAGATTTTTCAGAGGGCCGCGATCAATCTTCAGAGCTGGCTCAAGTTCGTCATGCTCACCGGCTCACCAGCGGAGGAGGCGTCACATGCGATTGTCAATAATTAATGGCTCGCCCCGGGCCACGACCGGGAACACTGAAAAGCTGCTCGGTCATTTTATCAAGGGGTTTCTAGAAAAGGACGGCAACAGCGTTGAGGTGCTGCATTCAATAAAGCACCGTCCCGATTTCATAAAAGAAAAAGAAATGTTTCGTGATGCGGAACGGCTGCTCATCGCCTTCCCCCTGTACATTGACGCCATGCCGGGTTCGGTCAAGGAGCTGTTCGAATCATTTGAACCGCTGAAAGGGGAAAATACCGGGCTCAAACTGATGTTCATGGTCCAGTGCGGGTTTCCCGAGACGCATCACACGCGGTTTGTCGCGCGCTACTGCGAAAAGCTCGCCCGCCGTCTCGAATGCGAATTCTGCGGCTCGATCTGCAAGGGGGGATGTGAGGGGCTCACCGTGCAGCCGCCCGCGCTTGTTGACAAGGTGTTCAGCAGGTTCCATGATCTCGGCGCCGTTTACGGGGAAACCGGTGAACTCGACCCGGTGATACTCGGGAAGCTCGCGCACCCGGAACACCTCACTGCCGACAACCTGAAACAGGTCATACCCATGGTGAACGCTTTTCTCTGGGACGGATGGATGAAGAAAAACAACGTGCTTGAGAAAAGCTTTGACAAGCCGTATGGAGATTGACCCTCATGGGCCATTCCCGTAATAACGGTTCCATTAATAACGCATGATTATCTATTTCGGGAATACCGGTATACATCCCGCGGTTCATCGGAAACATTCGGGTGCACGATGTGTTTTTTCAGTATGCTGTCCCGGCACAGCCCCGCCTTCTCCATTACCCGCGCCGAGGCGGGGTTCCCGGTATCACAGATCCCCCATATGCGCTGTATCGATCTCAGCGAAAATCCGTATTCGATGACCGCTTTCAATGCTTCAGTGGCGTATCCCTTTCCCCATGCATCCTTCAGCAATACATAGCCGAAATTCGCGTCATTCTCCTTTATTACCAGATGCACCATGCCCAGCAGTTTATTGTCCGCCCTTCTGATGATGCACCAGGCGAGAAAGCTGTCTTTATTGAAATTCCTGATGCAGAATTCAATAAAGCCTTTTGTTTCATCGATGGTTTTATGCGGCCTCCAGGTCAGATACCGGCTCACGTCAGGGTCCCGGGCATAGCTGGTAAAGACGGCTCCTGAATCCGAGATCAGCGGTTTCCGCAACAGCAATCTTTCGGTTCCAATTAACAAAGCGTTCATGATCAAACCTTCATCAAGGATTTAATCTATATAATAACGGCAGTCAAGAACAACAGGAAACGCTCATAAACTTTTTTTTATTGTTTATTGCTCTTTAATGTTGTACTATGGCAATAAATAAAAAACTGCTTGTCTGGAGGACGATATGAAAAAGACAATTTTCATTATACCATGTTTTGTCCTTCTCCTTTCTTTATCATGCGATGAGGAATCTGACAGAATCGTTTACGGGCCCCATGAATGTTATATTGCCATTGAATCAATAGAACCACCGCAAGGAAGTGTTCTCACCGATGGTACGGTTATTGAAGCGAAAATAATATACAATTTACGCGGGGAAGATTTAACAAGCGAGTTCAGGATCGGAATGTCATTTAAAACAAATGAGGGTTATATCAGCGCTTACAATGATGACCCTGTTGTTTTACCTTCTGATGATTCGTATGATACGATCACCCATTCCTGTGAAATAACAGATTTCGATCTTGAAAATGTTGAAGCGGTCAAACCGTATATAATACGATATTTTCTCGAGAAAAAACTTGACGAGAGTATGTGGAAAATAAAAGCCGAGACAAAAGAAATATCATACAGTGAATAAGGTCCGCATCAGGACCCTTCTGCTCATTCTTTCCCGTCCCAGCAATAGGTACAGATTTTTTCGCGCGGAAGGCCGATTGCCTCGATCAGGTCGTCAAGCTTCTGGTACTGGAGGGATGTCAGGCCCAGGCGCACCCGGATCTTTTCGATCATGGCGCAGTACCGCTCGCCGCAGCCTGAAGCGTACTCGCCGAGATGCCCGTCGTCGCACCCTTCGAGCTCATTGATCGCGGTGCGGCCCGCCAGGTCTATTGCCGCGCGCGAACGCGAAAAATTCAGGAACTTGCACCCGTAAACCAGGGGCGGCGACGCCGGGCGCATGTGAACTTCGCTCGCGCCGTAATCGTAGAGCCGCCGCACCGTGTCCTTGAGCTGCGTGCCGCGCACGATCGAATCATCACAGAACAGGAGCCGTTTGCCCTTGATCATTTCACTGACCGGGATCAGTTTCATGCGCGCGACCATGTCGCGGATGGACTGGTCCTGCGGCATGAAGCTCCGGGGCCAGGTCGGCGTGTACTTCACAAAAGGGCGCTGGTAGGGTATTTTCGATTCATTGGCGTAACCGATGGCATGCGCCACGCCCGAATCCGGGATCCCCGCGACAAGGTCTATTCCGGTGGATTCGTTCCGCGCCAGAGCGGCCCCGCACCGGTATCTGGCCGCTTCGACATTGATGTTCTCATAGCTTGACGGCGGGTAGCCGTAATACACCCAGAGAAACGCGCATATCTGCATGCGGTTGCCGGGTTTCTGCAGGGTCTCATACCCGTCTTCGGTCAGGTGCACGATTTCGCCCGGACCCAGATATTTTTCAATTTTATAGTCCAGGTTCGGAAACGCGCAGGTCTCGAACGCGGCCGCGTATGAGCCCGGCTTGCTGCCGATCACCACCGGGGTCCGTCCCAGACGGTCGCGGGCTGCATATATTCCTTTTTCGGTCAGTACCAGGATTGAACACGACCCTTCAATTGAGTCCTGTGCTCGGTAAATACCGTCAAGAAAGGTCTTTTCCTGGTTGATCAGCGTGGCGACCAGCTCCGTGGGATTGATCTCCCCCCCGCTCATCTCAGAGAAATGCGTGTTGCGCTTGCCAAAGGTCATTTTTGCCAGTGCGTCGAGGTTCTTTATCACGCCGACCGTAACGATCGAATACAGGCCGAGGTGTGAACCGATGATCAGCGGCTGATCTTCATAGTCGCTGATTACGCCGATTCCGGTACGTCCTTTGAATTTAAGCAGGTCACTGTCGAATTTAGAGCGGAACTGCGTGTTGGAAATGTCATGAATGATGCGGGTAATGCCCCCGTCACCCAAAACCGCCATCCCGCCCCGCCTGGTGCCGAGATGAGAATGATAATCTGTTCCAAAATAGAGGTCGCTTACGCAATCATCTTTGGATACTACGCCGAAAAAACCGCCCATGACAAGCCCCTTTATGGTAAAATGATATTTATGTCGCCTTTAGGCCATTTATTCAGAATAATATTATTTACGCTATAAAATTATTTTAGTACCGCTAAAAAACAGGGCATAATTTTTTTTGGCCGCGAAAAAATCTCAATCCCCGGTCTTTGAGCGCATGATGAATAAATAAGAATAGTAAGGGGGGGACGTTAAAACAGGCTATACCGGGTCCTGCCGGTTTCTGCAGGATATCTCACGTATGGGGGATTGAGGGAAAATTAAAGGGCCCTGTTTCCTGAACCAGTACCGGCAGGCCCTACCCCATTTTGGTCATGAGGTCCCAGAATCTTCCGATGATATGATCGAACGCAGGGTCGTCCTCAGTCTTGATCGCCTCAATGACCGGGGAGCCCCATGTCTTCCGGTCGTCCATGATGCTCCGGTAAACCGCGTCGTCCGCCGAAATCTCCCGCGCGCGGGCAAGGGCCGCATCCATCACCGCTTCCCTTGAGCCGCAGGCCTGGTCAATGATCTTTTTGTCAACGAGTTCCGGTGCGGCGAATTTTTTTGCCGTGGGGATCATCACTTCCCTGATGAAGGGATCGTACCGCACGTCCATCAGCCTGTACATACTGGGAGTGAACGCGTCCTCAAGGCCCATGCCCGCTTCAGGCAGGCAGAAGTACCCGCGGTCTGAACGCATGATGCGGGTGTCGCACAGTAACGCGATGATCACGCCGTTGCCGTAGGTGTGCCCGGTAATGGCCGCGATCGTGACCACGGGAATTTCAAGCAGGCGGAGGAACACGGACTTGGCTCCTTCCATAAAGAAGCGTTTTACGGCATCCCGGTCACCGGCCTTGTACTGCGCCATTATCCAGGGGATGTCAAGGCCCGTACACCAGTTCTTGTCATGGCGCGACGCGAGCACGACAGACCTGATGTTCCCGTCAGAGACTATTTCGTCAATGGCGCCCGTAATCGTTTTTACCGTGTCAGGATTGTGGACGTGGTCCATGTAGAGAACGGCAGTCCTGCTGTCGTCAGGTGCTTTTTCCCAGATCATGCGAATGACTCCTTACAAAGATATAATTTGAAACGTGTATATGCAGTCTCACGTTAGAGCGGGTATTCAATGACGGGGATGTTTGTCTGACTGGTGCCTTCATGCGGAACGAGGCCGCCTCCTGTCGGTTCAATCTAATTAAAGAATAGTTATTTTTTTTTGCAAGGACATTTCGTGTTGCAGAAGAAATGTATAAAGGAAGGTACGGATGTTATATACAAAATGCTTTTATTGTTGACTTTGTGATTATATCGGCCTGTAATAATGATTTTTCGTGAGGTCTTATTCAGTGAAGCTAAAAAATATTTTTCAGTTCCCCGCATTCTTTTCCTTTTCCCTGGGGAAATATCGTTTTGAAATCATTCATGAACCGGGAAATTTTTTAAATGACCTGGATCTCGCGAAGCTCCAGAAACGCCTTGTCGCCGTTGCCATGGCCCGTCTTGGCAAAAGACCTGACTTCAGTTTTTTCGGCAACATCGAGATGCTGAAAAAAAAGACCATAACCATCTGCTCCGAAAAATATTCGAAAAAAGACCTCTGTTTCTGCGCCATGAGCGTTCTCGGAAGATACCGGGGTAAAACGGTTTTTCACGCGGGAGTTACCATTTCCCTGAAAGGCAACGGGGGCCTGATGCAGCTGGTAAACTTTTTCAGCACCCTTTACCTCATAGCCCGAAACGGGATTTTTCGCACCATGTATGTTACCAGCCTCACTCATACTCCGAAGATATTCGGCGCCATGGTACGCGCGGCGTTTGACATATACCCGAATGCCGATACTGACTCACGCCCGAAAGACTACCACCTCGGTGTCAGAGAATTGTTTTTCGAAACCTATCTGAAAGAGTGGGCGCTGGTCAACAAACCCGAAATAGACGACAATTTTGTCATCAGGGGGTTCAGGCTGCAGCATGACGGAACGGTTTTATATCCCTATACCCGGGAGACTGTTCCCCTGTACCGTGATGAAAAGTACAACCGGAGACTGAAAGACCTGCTGGATCTCGAGCGGGGTGACGATATCCTGCAGGTCGGTGTGATTCCCGGCATCAGGGTGTTCTTTAAAAATTTTTACCTTTTCAGAAAGACGTGAGATATGAATTTTAACTCCTATTGATACTCGTTGCCCCGATCTATTCTATTTTTTTATGCGCGGGTATTTGTATTGACAGTCGGGATTTTTCGAGAAAATAATATCAATACAATTATACGTTTTACTCCATAAATCATGATCATCGCAATCGGTATAGAAATTACCATTTTTGGTTTTGGCCTGTGCCTCCTGCAGGCTGTTGAGCGCATTATTGAATCGCGCCGGTTTTTTTCACCGCGCGTATTTTTCTATATATTCAACAGCATCATAATCCTTGATACCGGCCTTGTGGTCAGAGGTGTCCCGACCGAACATCCCCTGTCAATCTTCCTTTTCGCGTCGTCAATAGTCATTATCGGTCCGATGAATCTCTTTTACTACCACACGCTGCTGTATCCCGGCAAACCACTGCCGTACCGCACGTGGCTGCACCTCTTCCCTTTTTTCTGCTGCCTTGCTGCCGAAATAATTTTCCAATTCCAGCCTGCGGATTTCAAGCAGTCCTGCCTGTCGGCATTTCTCGGAGACCCCCCGGGCCATGTCTTCTTTTTCCTGCTTATCTTTGCATCAGCCCACGTGCTCGCGTATATGCTGTATATAGCCCGTGTTTCCCTCTTCGGCCTGGGCTTCAACAAATCAGAGAGAGAGTTCCGTTTCATCGGGTCAATCGCGCTCTGGGTTCTTCTGATTATCGTGATGCTGTTCTGGGGATTCACGCTCAGAAACGACCTGCTCTTCATTTGCGGCGGGGTCCTCAATGTGTTTATACATATCTATATCTATCTCGGTGTGCGGCTGTTCCCCCAGTTTTTTACCGCGCTCAAGGTCTCTTTTGAGAAAAAAGCGTATGAGAAATCAATGCTTCAAAAGATTGACAAGGAAACGTGTCGCATAAAACTCGATAATATCATGCGGGATGAGGAGCTTTATCTTGACGGAGAGATATCGCTCTCTGTGGTAGCGCAACGGCTTTCACTGTCGTCCCACCAGCTTTCAGAGCTCCTGAATGAATACATGGGAACGGGCTTCCATGACTACGTCAACACGTACCGGGTCCGCGAGGCACAGAAAATTCTCCTGAACGATGCGGACGCTAACATAACATCAGTTTGTTACCGTGTCGGTTTCAATTCGAAGTCATCTTTTAACGCTGCTTTCAAGAAAATCACGGGTATGACACCACGCGAATTTCGCCACCGGTAAGCGGCATCGCTGTTTTTCGTACGAATTTATAAGATCGGTCGACAGGCATTTCCCCGTATGCTATCATTTAGAAAAGTTCACGGAAAGGAGACTGCCAATGGTGTTCAACGATATTTCCGGGATGCAGGCGCACGTGCCTGACGAATTAAATCTTCCCCGCGTATCCCAGATCGGGCTTACCGTGCCGGACATCGACCGGGGCATACGCTATTACCGGAACCTGCTCAATGTAAAAAAATGGTACCGCACGAAGATCCTCGGCGCTGAGTATTTTTACCGCGGCAAACCGGTTGACCTTGTCCTCAATATCGCGGTCGGCTATACCGGCGGTATGCAGGTTGAACTGATTGAGCACCGCAGTGATGAAGAAAATATTTACACCCGCTATGCCTCCCCCGGCGGTTTCGGCTACCATCACCTCGGTGTCGCGGTCAGTGACCTTGACCGCAAAGTGGCCCTGCTCGGCGACATGGGGATCATCCCCCTGCAGACCGGGACCATCCGTTTCGGCCGCGGGGGCGTGACCAGGTTCGCCTATCTTGATACGGTTGAGCGCGCCGGGTTCATCCTTGAACTTATTGAAACAAGGGCGTTCGGCTTATACCTCGGCATGCCCGAATGGGTCGTTAACCTGGGCCGCCTGACCGGCGACACTCAAATAATCCCTGCTGAGCGGAAGGGAAGCGCATGAAAACACTGGTAACCGGGGCCACGGGCTTTATCGGGTCTGTCCTTGTCCGGCAGCTCGTCCAGCGTGGTGACACTGTCCGGGCACTTGCCCTTCCGGGTGAAGAAACATCCGCGCTTTCATCAATGGGCGTTGAGATCGCCATAGGCGACCTGAACACCCCGGAAACCCTGCGTGGGATCTGCAATGGCATAGACACGGTCTACCACCTTGCTGGAAGGGTCACGGACTGGGGAACGAAACGTCAGTTTTACACCGCAATCTATAATGCCACGGAAAATCTTCTGAAAGAAGCTGCCGGCAACGCGTCGCGTTTCGTGTATGTTAGCTCGATAGCGGCAATGGGGCTCGGCCGCCACCTGAAAGGCGCAAGAGAGACCGACCAGACCAGAACGTCCGGTGTCCCTTACAATGACGCAAAGGCTGACACTGAAGCGCTCGTGCTTTCCTATCATCAGAACAGGATCATTGACTGCGTTATCGTGCGTCCGGCGAACGTCACGGGCCCGGGGAGCGTGTGGGTACGGGACATTGTTGAGCGCATGATGGTCATGCCGGTGCCGCTTATTGACCGCGGCAGGTACAGCACCAGTTTCGTGTCTGTTGAAAGCCTTGCAGACGGGATAATACGGGCTGGCACGAACAGAAACGCCCCGGGCAGGGCCTACCACTTCCGCGACGACTGGGACGTCACCTGGAAGGAATATATCACTGATCTCGGATCATTCATCGGCAGGCGTCCGGGCGCAAGCATTCCCTTCAGGGCCGCGTGGCTGGTGGGATCGATCTGCGAATTTCTTGCCGCGCCGTTCAACATCCGCCCCCCGGTGACCCGTCTTGCGGTCTCGGTCATGGGGAGGGACAATGATGTTGATACGTTCCTCGCGCGCAATGAACTGGGATGGAAGAGCCTGGTCTCTTATCGTGAGGCCATAAATAATATCGGTGCATGGGTCAAGGAAACATACGCGCCGGTTACCCGTGCCGGAGATACTGGCGATAAGCATGGCGTATAATCATACTTGAAGGAGACGACTATGAGATTCTCGATGCTGCTTTATATCCTCTACCGGGTCCTTAAATGGGCAACGAAACACAACGAAGCGTACCGGAACTATATCGGTTCCATTCACGAAGTAAAAATCATGATAAAGACAGCTGACGGAAAAAGAGGACGCCTTTTCATATTTGACGGCGGCGCGCTCCGCTCGCGTGCAGGGGCAAAGCAGTCGTATGACGCCGCGATCGTCTGGTCTGACGCGAAAACGGGGTTCCGGGTCATGGCCTCGCAGAGCGATTCGGAACAGTTCAACGCAGCGGCGGCAGGCCGGATGAAACTCGACGGCATGGCGTTCTTCGCCCAGTGGTTCAATGACGGGGTGAAGCTGGTCATGTAGAGTGATATTATCGAAGTGCCACAGAGGCACAGAGATACAGAGAAGATTATAAGATTAATACAAAATCAAATGAATATTGGAATAAAGAAAAGATCGTGAGATGATTGAATATCAGGATTTTTTTTATAAACAATCTATGAAAAATATCACATTAACATATGGAGGCATGTTATGGCTATGATAAACGGCGGGCATCTTGTCGGCAAATACCTGAAAGAAATAGAAAACGTTGAGGTCGTATTCGGCATTTCCGGCGGGCACCTGGAGTCCATCCTCGACGGGTTTACCGAATATAAAATACGCACAATCGACGTGCGGCATGAACAGGCCGCAGCTATGATGGCGCATGCGTGGTCTGTTTACACGGGCAGGCCCGGGGTATGCTTCCTCACCGCGGGCCCGGGGTTCACCAACGGCATAACGGGCATCGCCAATGCCTATCTTGACAACGCGCCCCTGGTGGTGCTCTGCGGGCGGGCCCCGCTCCGGGACGACCTTAAAGGCGCGCTCCAGGAAATGAACCAGATCGAAGTGGTGAGGCCCATGACCAAATGGGCCGCGACCTGTTACGATATTAAGCGCATTCCCGAGTATCTGTCGATCGCGTTCAGAAACGCCACGGGGGGAAGGCCCGGCCCGGTCATGCTCGAGCTTCCGCCCGATATTCTTAACATCACGGTTGAAGAGTCGCTCGTTCCCATGCCGTCCCGGTCGAACCCGAAATACAGCGTGCATCCCTGCGACGCTGACCTGAAAGCGGCTGCGGAGTTAATCGATAATGCGAAAAAGCCGCTCTTCATCGGCGGTTCCGGTGTCGGCTTCAGCGGCTGTTCTGAACAGCTCAAAGCGTTCGTTGAAAAAAGCGGTGTCCCGTTCATGCTACTGAACTACGGCAGGGGCGAGCTCCCGGACAGCCATCCCCTCTCGGTCATGGACATGGGCCAGCTCGGCCTTTTTTTCAGCATCGGGCAGAACGACGTCATAATCGCCGCGGGACTGCGCTTCAACTGGCTCCTGCAGTTTGGCCAGATCATCCCCCCGAATGTCACAATAATCAGGATCGATATTGACCCGCTTGAAATTAACCGGAATGTCGAGGCGGATGTCGGCCTTGTGGGCGACATCGGGTCCGTGCTTGAACAGCTCACTCCCCTGGTCAGTGAAAACAGTCATGAAGAATGGATGAACACGCTGAAGTCGGCGGGACGTTCGCTGCTCGACTATGAGATCAGGATGCGTGAAACCGCGTCAGACCCCATCCATCCGGTGCGCCTTGTGGCGCAGGTACAGCGTTTCTTCGGGGACGATACGGTCTATATCGCGGACGGCGGCGACACCCAGTATTTCGGCCTCGCCTTTTCGTCACGGGAAAAGGCCGGGGTCGTCGCCTCTGCCGCGGGACTCCTCGGCTGCCTCGGCACCGGCATCCCCTTCGGCATGGCAGCGAAAATTGCCAGGCCGGGCAAAAAAGTCGTTGTGCTGTGCGGGGACGGCTCGTTCGGCTTCAATTCAATGGAATTCGATACCATGGTGCGGCACAACATCCCCGTGATATGCGTTATTCTGAACGACTGCGCCTGGGGGATGATCAAGCACAGCCAGGAGCTTTCCATCGGCAAAGACCGGCTCCAGTGCTCAGAGCTCGGCACGCGGCACTACGAGAAAATGGTCGAGGGCCTTGGCGGCCACGCCGAGTTCGTGACAAGGGACGAGGAGATAATCCCGGCGCTGGAGCGGGCCCTTGATTCGGGCAGGCCCGCGTGCGTTAACGTGATGACCGATCCCACGGTCACGAGCCCGGCCACGCCCCTGTTCTACCAGTCTTTGAAAATGTCCTAGGAGCGAGCCATGAAAGCTATGGTACTCAATGCCGGGCCGGCAAGGTACGCGGCCCTTCAGGCACTCAGGCCGCTGAGCAGGCGTTTCTGCTATACCGGCCCGTTCTCCTCGGTGTCACTTGAAGAGGTCCCTGAACCGGCGCTCCCCTCGCCGGAGTGGGTAAAGATAAGGACCGTGCTGTGCGGCTTCTGCGGCAGCGACCTGAACCTCATCCTCATGAAGGACTCGCCCACCGCGATGCCGTTCACCTCGTTCCCCTGTGTTCCCGGCCATGAAATCTGCGGTGAGATCATCGAGGCCGGAGCCGACGCGCGCGGCTGGAAACCCGGAGACATGGTGTGCGTGTGCCCGGCCCTCAACTGTGAGGCGCGCGGCATATCTCCCCCGTGCGCGAGCTGCGCCAGGGGCCTGATAATGAATTGCGAGAACTTCGCCGAGGGCCTGCTGGCTCCGGGCATGTTCACCGGAATCTGCAGCGACGTCAACGGCGGGTTCGCGCCGTATCTTGTCGCGCACCGGAGCCAGCTCTTCCGCGTGCCTGACGGCCTGTCCCTGCGGTCGGCCGTCCTCACCGAGCCCCTGGCCGTTTCGCTCCAGGCCGTGCTCGACAACATGCCCGCGGCTGACGATTCGGTACTGGTCATCGGCGGCGGCGTGATCGGCGTGTTCGTGGTCAAGGCGATCAGGGCCCTGGGCACCAGGTGCTCGATCACGGTAGCGGAGCCCTCCCCGTTCGCCGCCGAATATTCACGGAACAGCGGCGCTGACGCAGTCATAAGCGGCGACCTGATCAGCGCCGCGGTGTCCATTACCGGCGGGCGGGCGTACAAACCGGTTATCGGTGACCCGGTCGTTATGGGCGGGTTTACCCGTATCTATGACACGGTCGCATCAAGTGCGACGCTGCGGGCCTCAATGAGGATTCTGGCCGCGGGCGGGACACTTTCCGTTTTGGGGATCGGGAACAGCGTGAAACTGGACATGACCCCGCTCTGGCTCAAGCGGCAGACCATCCGGGGGTGCTACGGGTACGGCACCGTTCGCTCAGGCAAAAAGGCCCGGCCGGTTTTCGGCATGGCCCTTGACCTGCTCGCTACGGGGAAAGTCCGCGCTGAAGATATGCTCACGCATGAGTTCGACCTTTCCGATTACCGCAGGATGATCGACGTGAACCTTGCCAAAACAAGACACCGCGCCATGAAGACCGCGGTGTGTTTTGAATAGAGGACAAAAAAATACCATGCCATTCATTAACGAGAACCCGGATTGTTCCGATAAATTCGCTATCTGCCACTTTCCTGATAATGGGATATTATGGGCAGGTTTATGCAGTAAACGAATATGATTTTTTGAATAATTCACCGGAATAGGTGTTAAAAATGGTAGCCCCCTTATAGATTGAAACCAGCTCATCACTTAGAACTTCAATGTCCTGAAACGATTTGTCTGACAGATTGCTTATTAAGACACCACAGCCTAAAACACCGGGATTCACTTCGACTTTGTCTTTTTGAATGATTTTTAAGGTTATTTCAACAGACCTTGCCTTTGTTAATGTTTTGCTTTTTTCTTTAATAAAATTTAGGATACGGGCATGTTCATCGGCAGTCGTATAACCATACCACAGCATACATTTAATACCCCTTGCTGACGCTGCGAGAAACGCATCATAGATGTTTTTCCCGGAATTGTTATTTCCAAAAATATAATAAGGATCAAAATGAATGAAGTCATTTTCATTGAGAGTATCGATAATTGGATACATGCCATCCCGCGAATCCTGATTCAAGAGAGTTACACTTGCTTGAATGGCGCGGGTTTTAACATATTCGTTAATGTTGTCCAACGCGTCAGAATCGATATCAAAGAAAATAAACTCGTCTGTATGACCCGAGAGAAGTGTCAGTGCCAGCGCCGGTGATCCTAAATAGTCATGCAGACCTTTTTTATTATGGGTTAAACTGTTGAGTATTTGATAATAGGGAGAATTAATTAATATGTCCGATTTGCGGGATGCATTGAAAAAAAAATAGACTCCGTAGATTTGTTGTGGTGTTTTTGTTAAGGTGTAATACGCTTTCGCAGAATTGGATTCTATATACCTGTGTGGTTTCTCATTGTCGAGAAAAGAACACAGCGGTAAATGTTTCCATATATCACCTATTTGTCCATAGTAAGGATATGACATCTATCAGTCCATGATAAGCTGTAATTGGAGATATCTTTCACGTAAACGACCGGCATAACTGTTTTTCTATAATAATAATTTTTCCGCGGCCCAGTACAACAGTTTCTGTCCATCGCCGACGTCAATTTTCCGGTCTTCTCCTATCGTGTATCCCCGTGCTTCATAAAACCGTTTCGATGTCAGAGACACGCTCAATTCAATTTTATGATGTTTATTCTCACGCGCAATTTTTTCCAGTGAATTCATGATGCGGCTCCCATGACCCGCTTTCTGATGCGCGGGATGGACGAAAACTCCGTAGATCTCATTGTCGACGAGAGCGCCGGTGGCTATAATGTGCTCATTATTTTTAATGACGAGCACCTTTCCCGAATTCACGCGCTCAGCTATTTTCTCTTTTGAATGAAATTCCAGAAAGAATTTTACTGCCAGCGGTGGATAAATCCCCTCATAGCAGGTAATAATCGTGTGACGAATCAGATCAGTCAGGCCGTCAATATCATCTATTTGAAATTCAGAGACAATCTTATTGTTATCACTGTTCATACACGTCAATCACTCAATTCTTTGAGTGCCCGTCTGTTCCTGACGATGATAATTCCATACAGTAGCGTGATAAGAAGGCAGACTGCCCAGACAATCAGTTCATCAGAGGTAAAACCGAAAAAGGCCATGCCGGTGAAAATACGGATCAGGTAAAAACCCATGACGCACGCGAAAATACTGGCCCCGTTGAAATCAAGCTCGCCGGATCTGGATATCAGAAATGACATGAGGGCAAAGTAAAGCAGGATAAAGATAATAATAATATTGGCGATCTGCAAAATGCCGCTGTTAACTTCTGCGAGTTTTGGAAGCTCCTCTGACCAGTTAAAAAGCTTCCAGAAGAACATGTGGAACACGGCCATTGCCAGGTTAATCAGAGAACCTGCGAGAAGAAGTATCTTTGTCATGCCAGTACCCCTTAAAAAAAGTTTAGACATTATTCTTCAACCATGATAAAGCCGTTTCATAATCATCAAAGACTCTTCCGATTATACCACGGTTTACCGCTACATCTTCAGCAAAAATTTGTATTTCATTCATGTTTTTCCTGTTGTGCAGATATACGATTTTAGGATAAAGAGAACGTTTTTTCAGTTCTTTTTCGACAAAGGTAACATATTTATATATAGTAATGGTATCATGACTGAGATTTATTATTGATCTGCAATCAATGAGTATTTTTTTCCCTTTAATTTCATCAAGATGACCGAGCGTTTCGAGAAAGGTCGTTTGAGCAGATTCAAGTGAAAATTCTCCCTCAACAGTTATAAAAAGAATTTCATCTGAGTAATTGTATTTGATAGCAAGAGTCATTTCATTGAAATTCCTGCGATTTAATTCAAACAGGCAAGAACGTATAATGGATTTAGCAACATATTGTTAAGTATTTAAAAACAATTAACTTATTATTTCAATAACAATTTAAGTCTGGCAAATTTTTTAAGGTGATGAAAACCAATGCGTAAAAAAAGTTTGACGATGCGTCTTAAAGTATAATCCTGTGAAAAACTATAAATGATTAAAAAACCTCCAGGGGCTCAAAGGGAGAGGATGCCGGACAAAGTCAAATGGGGCATTATCGGATGCGGGGATGTGACCGAGGTCAAGAGCGGGCCGGCGTTTGCCAAATGCCGGGGTTCAGAGCTGGTGGCGGTCATGCGCCGTGACGAAAACAAAGTCAGGGATTACGCCCGCAGGCACAGCGTGCCGCACTGGTTCACTGACGCTGATGCGTTGATTCATCATCCTGACGTAAACGCCGTATATGTGGCGACCCCGCCTTACGCGCATGCCGATTATGCCATAAAAGCCCTCAATGCTGGAAAGCCGGTCTATGTTGAAAAACCCATGGCCCTGAATTTTACGGAATGCGAACAAATGATCGAGGCCGCTGAACAGGCCGTGACGCCCCTCTTTGTCGCTTATTATCGAAGGGCCCTGCCCGGTTTTTTGAAGATAAAAGAGCTCATCGATTCCGGAGCCATCGGGCAGGTGCGATTGATCGATATTCAGCTCTACAAATCATCCCCCCGTGACGCATTTAGCGGTGACCTTCCCTGGAGGGTCAAACCTGAAATATCTGGCGGCGGCCTTTTCTTTGACCTGGCGTCCCACCAGCTCGATTACCTCGATCATGTGTTCGGCCCTGTTCAAGACATCCGGTCCCTGGCTATAAACCAGGCGGGGTGGTACCTCGCTGAAGATTTTGTGCAGGCGACATTACGGTTCAAACATAATGTCGTATGCAGCGGCACCTGGTGTTTCACCGCCTCCCCCGCGGCGAACAGGGATGTGATGACCATTATCGGCGACGAAGGGATGATCGAATTTTCCTGTTTCGGCTTTGTGCCGGTCAGGCTCACGACCGGCAGCGGTACGCAAGAATTCGATTATCCCAAACCCGAACATGTCCAGCAGTATCTGATACAGCAGATTGTTGATGAGCTTTCAGGGAACGGAAAATGCGTCAGCACGGGAACGTCCGGTGCCCGCACCAGCCTGGTAATGGATAATATCGTCGCAGAGTATTACCGGAAATAAGTGTATCGTGGAATACTATTATAAATTCAGTTAAATTAACTGCTGCTTATCTCACTGAAAAAATAATCATCCGTACGCAATACAATGACCAAATAATTCTTGATAAAAAAGCGAATGGAAGCTAGTAGTTACATCTCCTCTGAAGACATCGAATTGAGTCGTATTATTGTTTACGAAGAAAATACTATTTTCTGAAAAATTTCATGATTGATAATTAACATAACAGGAAAGGAGCAATGGACGAACTATTACAGAAGATACAGGCTGACCCCTACGCTAATCTGTTAGCTATAACCATAGAAAAGCTCGATAAAGGCTATGCCCTTTGTTCGGTCACCATAACCGAAGACATGCTCAACTTCGTCGGGCTGGTGCATGGGGGCCTTGTTTTCAGCCTGGCTGATGTGTCCTTTTCGGCGGCATCCAACAGTGACTATCATCCGTCATACGCCCTTGACGTCAGCGGCTCGTTCCTGAGGTCGGCCAGTGTCGGGGACCGCCTGACTTCTGAAGCGTCACTGGTCCATACCACCAGGCGCACCGGCGTTTACCGGATGGACGTCAAAAAGAACGGCGAGCTCATCGCCACCTTTAACGGCACCGTGTTCAGGAAAATGTAAGATTAAGGATTTCTGGTCACTTCAAAAGCAATATGCCGCAAATGTCGTAATGACCAATGTGAGTGACAGGGTTGTACCATGTATTACGATGGGGAGCCAATTATATATCACATTGCTAAACTATTAATAATTACCGCAAAGACTAAATATAAAAATGCTGCTAAACCGGTTGATAAAATAGAATATATGATTTTCATTATTACTGGTTTATTATTTCGAAAAATATTTATATTAATAAAAAAAGCCATCAATCCCAGTAACGCACCGATAAAACCTCCAATAAATATCAATAAGAGGGGAAGCGCAGAAAAAATGATTTCCCATAATAATAATTTTCTATCAATTAATACTTCATTCCCATCTATTAATATTATTGGTTCAAGATAAAAGAAAAAATTATTTCTAATGGAAATCTTTTTTTGTGAACCGTCATGAGCGGTTATTTTCCAAGGCTTCCCTTTTTCTTTGGCTTTTTTCTGTTTGTTGTTATTGATAAATAAATTAATATTTCCTGAGAGTACGCTTGATTTAAATATGAGTTCTGGTCCGTTTTCTAGTTTGTATGTTATCTCCATATATCCTCCTGATAAGAATTCTATGTTTATTCTCCCATATAGTGCTTCAGTACGAGAGACACAATAGTGCTCCTATAATGTATACAACAAAAATAGAGTTTATATTACAACAACTATTTTGTGGAACCGGATATTAGACTTCTTGTTTTATCCCGAATACTAAAGTTAACGCAGCAGCTGAAATCTATTCAGTGAAACCACTACTCTCATTGAGAAAAAGGCATTTACAAAATTTTTGATGAATTTAAATATTATATTAATGCGGTTCTGAGTTATGGGCACTTCTAAAAATCAGGTTTTTTCATCAACTGAAAAATGATAAAACCTGATTTATCCAATGGTTGTGCCCACAAGGGAACATCCAAAATGTAATTTATAGAGGTTCCCTTATTATAATCGGGATGGCATATTCTGGTCATTACTGTTACAGCACGGGACTTATGGAAACCATCATTACCGTCCTTTACCTGGTGACAACCGTTATTGCCGTAACGTTTTCACTCCTTCAGCTTGTTTTAAAGGATAAAAAAGCGGTAAATTATTTCCTTGCCTTCCTCTATTTCATCATAGCCTGGATTTTTTCCTATTACCTGGCTTTCAGGTCGGGAATCCTGGCGTCCTGCCCTTTCCTGATCTATACCGATATCGCGGCATGTTTTCTTTTCGGACCCGCCATGTACCTGTATTATAAAAGCCTGTTCAGACGGCCCGTGCGTCTGTCGGTCAGTACAGTTTTTCATTTCTTTCCTTTTTGCGTGACGATACTCTTTCTTGTCGTCTTCAACCCGGCCGAATCATATCTCGCATATTATCTGTCTGCAAGGCCGGCGTTCCCCCATTACAGCGGCTGCATGCCTGCATATGTGCTGGGCCTTGCGGCTGATATGTCACTGTTTGTATACACGGCGCTTTCATTTTTAATTATGTTGCGCTTCTCTCGCACAAAAGGGCTCGGGTCCCTGAAAAATTTACGCCTCATCACGTACGGGATGGTAATTGTTGTTTTCCTGGCCGTGCTGTCACTAATAGCGGACTTTCAGGAACAGGATCGTTTTCTTTCAATCATTACGGGCGTCATCGGCCTGCTCCTGACATTCTATTTTTTCTACAGCTACCGGCATCCCGAGGTCACCCAGGCCCTCATTCTGGCGGAGCGCCCGGGCCGGGACGCTGAGTCAATCCTGGCAAGCACTGACGTTGAGGGCATCATCGCGCGGGTAATGGAATCGGTTGACAAAGAGATGGTTTATAGGGACAGGGATCTATCGCTTCAATCATTCAGCCACGGCCTTGGCGTTAACGCGTATATACTCTCCACGATACTGAATGAACGGCTTGGAAAAAACTTCAGAGGATTCATCAATGCTTCCCGTGTCAGGGAAGCGAAAGCCCTGCTCGAGTCAAGGCCGGACATGTCCGTTCTCGAGATTGCCTACGAGGTGGGCTTTAATTCCAAGTCCTCATTTTATACAGCCTTTTCCTCTGAAACCGGATGTTCTCCCGCTGAGTACCGAAAAAACCGGAATAAACAATAACATCCCCTGAAATTTTCGTTCGCAATTCCGAATTCCGGACGACGAAGCTTCCGTAATTGAATAGCCTTTAATAAAGAACAAAAGGTATCACGATTCAGCCCGATGGATGTATCATTTTTTTCATTCATTGGAAACCACCCGGAGGATTAAGGATTATATGAAGCATTTACAATTCATCGTAATGATCTTACTCGCGTCATTGCTGTCCTTCTGTGCCTGTGACGATGGCTCTGACGAAAAATCGGAAAACTACTACGTGAAGGTGACCATGGACGGAACGGAATATACCTTCACCAGGGGATTATCGGACGCGGGAGATGAAAATGTAGCATTTGGCAACAGCTATAACAGTGGCGCCTCAACGGTGATTATCGGCACCGAGGACGGGCCCGCACAGGAGGACATAGAAGTCGGAGATTACCTGTATATGAGGGTAGACGGCGCAACGGCAGCAATTTTCACTGAGCCGTATATATCACTGTACATTGATTCAGAAAGCTGGAAGGACAGCGGCACGTCGGGGTCTTACGTCACCTTTACGGAATACGGTGAAGTCGGCGGCGTGATCTCAGGCACGTTCAATGGAACGGTTACCCATGATTCTGACACGCAATCGGTATCCGGCTCTTTCAGGTTGAAGCGGATTGAGGATGATACGGTTGCTCCGAAGTGATCGATCCGGCATTGTCCCGAGGTTTATACGGGGGATGTAGACCGGGCCCACTGAGCCCGTTTCAACGCATCAAGCATAATAAGAACCGGGTGGCGGCAACAAAACAGTTCGCGCCACCCGTAACATCCTGCCCTGCTCCTTTTCTCCGTGCTTAAGGTAATCGTGCTGAGGGAAGTTTTACCTCTCTCATTTCTGCAGGTCTTTCAACTCGTGGCTCTCCATGGCACATGAAATGACATCCAGGATATTGTTTAATTTCTTGCTTTTACTGGCAATCAGGTCATGCTCCATTTTGTCGAAATTATCCAGCATCTCTTTCATCCTGGCATCTTCATCGTCAATGTGTTTCAGAAACTGATTTCTCTTTATGTCGACATCACCCATGGCAACGATCCGTTCATGTATTCTGTGAACCTCGGCGGCATAGTGGTCATGAAGCGAAGTCAATTCAGAATCAACAGATCTCATAATATACCTCCCCTTCATTTTTAATGATGCAACATAAAAAAATTCCTTATGGTCGCAGATCCCCTGTTTTATGTGAGGACGCGTAAAAAACACTGTTACAATAATTTTTAAGATGCGGGAAAACAGAGGTGCCCTTTCCTCATGATTTTATTGTAAGAGGTAAGTATCGTACTAAAGTGGGAATAGCGGCCGGCATTTTCAGTATAAATTAAATAATCACATGATCGCCGCATGTTCAGTGTCAGGCGCAGCAGTGTGATCCTGTTATAAATAATCAATTATTTTGGAAAGTATATCTGTCACAACGGAATCCGAGACTGTTTCTGAAACTGAATGTTCTGCTTTTACTTTACCAAATATCCCCAGAAACAGGCAAACGAAGGAAAGAACAATACTGGCTGTCATGAAAATTTCATTATAAAAAAACGATAGTGATACTATCATTAATAAGAACAGCAGTAACCCGACTGAGATCAGGATAATTCGGGTGCGGTTTTTTAATTTCCGGTATTCTTCGGGTTTTTTCTTCTTTTTCATGGAAGCCACTTTTTAAATTATTGCTGGCAATGGCACACCACGTTATTAATTCACGAATTTCAATCATCCGGCCAATCAGGTTCAGTATTACCGCTTCCCCAGTCTGTGCTGAAATCCGTATGACCAGTTACCTGGTCAACGTCCCAGCCGCTTAAATCATGTTCTGTGAATGAATATGCGTCGTAAAACATATAATTCATAGTAGTAACACTGCTTACATCCCAGTTGCTGACATCTCCATTAAATACATTAGCACCGTAGAACATTGCTCCCATGTCTGCAACGCTGCTTACATCCCAGGTGCTCACATCTCCATTAAAAGAAGTGGCATTGTTAAACATAAAACTCATATCTGTAACCTGAGAGAGATCAGGGGTATCCGAAGCATTGCAAGTTAAATAAGGACAATTATAAAAAGCTCTGTTCATACTCGTCCACTTAATCGCGCCCCACTGTTCAATTGAAAGTATTGCTAGATGGCTGTTATTTACATTAGGATCAAAATATATTCCCGGAAAGTCACCTGTTATTTTTACCGTATATATTCCTTCAGAATTATAGGTATGAACTGTCGCTCCTGTAACACCGGTATTGTAACTCCCATCGCCCCAGTCTACGTCATAATTATATGTCTCTCCTTCATAAACCAGTATTGTTATCGCATTTGAGAATGAATTCGTGGCCTGCCATCTGGTAATAAATTCAGGATTACTGACTGTCAAAAGATAACTGTCACTCGCAGGATTATATTCATCATCACCGGGATTATACGCTGTAATTGCTGCAATACCTTTATCTACTATATGCACAAGGCCATTTGAATCAACTGTTGCAACTGTCTCATTGTTCGAATAATATATAGTGACACCTGTTCCCTCTGCCCCTGTGGCTGCCTGCGTAAAATCCGCATCAGTTATCAATTTGCTTAAATCTTCACCTGCCGAGAAAGCGGCCTGATCACGTTTTACCGGGTCGCCGGATGAACTTTTTCCGGAATCATCACTGCAGCTTGTAAGCAGAGCGATAAGAAACAACGGCAGTAAAATCAGTCCTCTGAAGGTTAACGATTTCATATTACTCTCCTTACGGTATATGAGGGGAATCGCCTGTGCGAAAAGGAAAGATAATTAAAATAAGGGAACCTCTATAAATTACATTTTTGATGTTCCCTTGTGGGCACATTATCTGATAAAATCAGGAGTTATCATATTTGATAATAATGAAACTCCTGATTTTTAGAGGTGCCCATAAATTTACTGTTACTATCAATATAACTATTTTGTTCACGTATGTCGATCTCAAGGTAAAAATTTAAGCAAAACCGTTAATATTCTTCATCTTTCAAATAACGTTCGCCGGGATATCTGCGTTAGTCGCGTCAATCATGACGATTACACATGGCCCTTCCGTTCTCTGTATCCTCTGTTCCTCCGTGGCAAATCCCCTTCCTTGTAAAAAATTGTATCACCTCACCGCTTTCATAGTCTTAATAAAGATTATCGCCGAAGGAGGGTCTTATTATGGCAACGATAGCGCTTAACCCCATACTGACGTCAATCAGCGGAACAACCGGAAGGCTGGTATTCTATACCCGGAACAACAAAACCATAGCGCGCGCCTTGGTAAAGCCGCGCAACCCCGATACCCCGGCCCAGAGGGCAAACCGTGACCGGTTCAGGCAGGCAATGGCCTCATGGAAGGGCCTTTCTGATGATGAGAAGAACGCGTATAATCACAAGGCGAAGAGGACCGGCATGACCGGGCACAATCTGTATATCTCAGGCTGGATGAAAAACCGCGCGCAGAAAACTGATACGAAACCGGTTCTGGAAACATTTCCGGGATATGTTGCGGATCCCCCTCGTAATGATGAAATATACCGTAGGCGCGTATCGCGATACGCGCCTACAAAAGAACCTTCTTCACCCTGTTTTTACCCCTCCGTTACCGCTCCGTCATCTCCCCGTGTGAGCGAATATGCACTGCGGGACATGCCGTTTTTACGCGCCGGGAGCTCGTAAGCCGGGGCTCAAAGCCCGATCCGTTTCAGGAACTTGCCGTAATTGACCAGGTGCGCGATCGCCCTGAACCCGTCGCGGGGGTGTTCTATGAAATACAACCCCTTTTCCCGGTAGAACTTCCGCGAGTATTCGGTCACTTCGCGGAACGCGAGCGGGATGACCGGTTTGTCGGTCGATGCGGCTGACGTGATGATGTATTCATTGTGCATGGCGTATATGTCGCCCTCTTTTTCAGGGGGGAAGGAAAGGGTCGTGACCATGTCAACGTTTTTGTCTTTGAGAAGGATGCCCATCACCCTGTCCATGCCGAAGAAGAACCCCTGTCCCGTGACGTCAAGCGGGTTGGACGGGTTCGCGAATTCGGGAAGCGCAGCCTTGAGCGCTTCGGTTGTCGCGGGTGACAGGTCGGGTATCTTTATCGACAGGGATGAACACAGGTCCGCGTACAGTCCCGAAAGGCCGCCCGAGAGGGTACAGATCGCCAGCCCCCCGCCTGCCGGTATTTTACAGCGCGAGAAAATTCCCACGGTCTCGACCATCTCCTCGATGCTTTCGACGCGGATGATGCCGTACTGTTTCATGAACGCGTCAGCGATGCGGTCGTTCCCGGCCATGGCGCCGGTATGGGAACGCGCGGCAGTGGCGCCTTTGGACGAGCCGCCGATCTTGATCGCCACGATGGGGATGCGCTTCTCCGCGGCCTGCAGGGCAATGCGTTTCAGCGCCTCAGGGTTCCTGAACCCCTCGATGAACGCGGCGATCACACGGGTTTTTCCGTGTGCGACCAGGTGCTCCAGGCAGTCTTCGAACGAGACCACTGCCTCGTTTCCTGACGAGACCATGAGCGATATGCCCAGGCCCTTCCTGAATATCTTGGTCGCCAGCACCTCGAGCGAAGCGCCGCTCTGGCTTACCAGCCCGATGTCGCAGGGTATTGGCTCGCCCTGCACTGAACCGCCGCCGAAGACCGAGTGCTTTTCAGCGAAGTTGATGAAGCCGAGGCAGTTCGGCCCGATCAGGGTAACGCCGTTGCGCCCGCAGTACTGCCGCAGCTCTTCCTGTAAAATTTCGCCCTCGCCTGAATTTTCAGAGAAGCCCGATGAAATGAGCAGGATGTTTTTTATGTTCTTCGCCACAAGAGAGCGCAGGGCCCGCATCACGAGTTTGCTCTTGACCATGATGACCGCGAAGTCAATGGCCCCGCCGGGGAGCTCTTCGACCGACGCGATTGACGGTATGCCGCAGACCGCGGGAGAGTTCGGGTTCACGGGATAAAACGTGCCGGTGAAGCCCGCTTTTTTCGCGTTTTCAAGAAGGTTCGGGAACCACTGGTTTTTTTCGGATGCGCCGATCACGGCAATATTCCGGGGACAGAAGAAGGTGTTCAGTTTTGTGTTCATACGGAAAGATACCAGTCAATGGTGAATTTATGAACAAACATTCACCGGAGGGCGCATTTTTACAAGGATTTTTTATGCCGGTCGCATGGTCCGCCGTGACATTTTTTTCGGGCAAGGAGTGTTTATAATTAAACCGCCCCCGGCGTTTCGAACTTGAAAAACCCGATTTCAGCTTTCAGTTTCTCTGAACTTGCCGCTATGTTCTCGGTCGAGGCGGTCATCTCTTCGCTCGCGGCGGAAGTGCTCTGCGCCGCGTCATTGATCACTGAAACCGATTTGACGATCTCAAACACCGCGCTCCGCTGCTCTTCCATCGCTGTCCTGATGTCAGCGGCCCGTTCAAGGAACTTCATCGCGTCGTCCCTGACCATATTGTTTATATCCATGTCGTTTCGCGTCAGCTCACCGATCCGGTCAACGACTGTTCCGAATGAACCAAGGCCCTCGAATATTTTTTCTATGTTCACGATCGAATCGTTCAATGCCAGGAACGATTTGTCCATGCTCGTGTTGGTGGTTTTGACTATCTCGGAAATGCTTTTTGAATTCGTCCCCGCCTGGTCGGCGAGCTTGCCGATCTCGTCCGCGACGACCGCGAACCCTTTGCCGTATTCGCCCGCGCGCGCCGCCTCGATGCTCGCGTTCAGGCTGAGCAGGTTGGTTTTGTCGGAAATATCGTTTATCAGGACCGTGTAGTCGAGCATCCGCCCCGCGTCTTCAGTCGCGGTCTTCATGAGCTGCATGGTATCGCTTATTTTCTTTTTCACGTCATCAATGATGATATCAAGAGAGTTTTTGACATCCATCGCTTTATCCATTTCCATGCTTTCCTCTTCGACTATTGAGTAGAGCTGGCCGATATTCTCGATAAGCGCCCGGGTGCGCTTGTGCTGGTCATCAACGCTTTCATATATCGAATCCGTTCCGGCCGATATTTCCTCGAGCGTTGAGGTGATCTCTTCAACCGTTGAGGCCGTGGTCTGGCTTTGCTGCGAGAAATTATCGGCGGTCCCTGCCATTTCACCCGCTGAATTGTTCAGCTCAACGGTCATGTTCTGAATGATCTGCAGCACCGAGCGGATCTTGAACAGCAGCTTGTTCATGGAAAGGCTCATGGACCCGACTTCATCAGTGGTTATCATGGGGACGAAACCGGTGCCGAGGTTTCCCCGGGCCATGTTGTCGAGCGCGGCCTCGATGTTTCTGACCGTTTTCTTAAGCGATTTTGCCAGAAAGTAGGCGGTCATGATACAGGTGACCAGCATGATTACCATGAGAAAGGCGAAGTGGATGAACTGGTTTTGAAGCGTGAGCAGGCCCATGCCGGTCAGGGTCATGAAAGAAATGAAAATCGTCAGGGGCGGCAACAGTATCGCGATCAGAGCGAACACTATTTTCCCGAAGATGGTGAACTGAGGGTATGATTCTTTATCGATAACGATAGTGGAAAGCCGCGGGTCTTCAAGACAGGGGGAGAGAGAAAGCTCAGACTGGAACATGAAAAATGCCGCAGTGATGGGAACAAGCATCATCATTGCCAGCCCTGTTACCGCGAGCCGCAATCCGGTCATTTCCCCCAGCAATGCAATAATCAGGGTCGCCACGCCCACGCCGACAGGATAACGCACCATCATTGACTTTGCCTCAAACCGCGGATGGAGCAGCAACGCCAGCTTCACACGGTAAAAAGCTTTCTCGCCAGGGTCATCGTCACGGTTCAGGGTCGCATACACCGTCCGGAGCCTTATCCACCGCATGACGACAGCAAGAACTACGTTCGCGATGGCCCCGATTCCGACACCGGTGAGGTATACGTGAAGTACTTCGAAATAATTTCCCGCGATCATGATGAAGTATGACAGCAGTACCACGGGCATGGAATGGGCGATGATCTCCAGCGAAAGGGTCAGCCGGGTTATGGAATATGTTTTTCTGTTCATATATGACTCCGGAAGCAGAGAATTATATTCTTTGATCTATTGAAGTATAAGTATACCCTCCCGCATGGCGCTGTCATATGGAGATAATCCATTATTGTTGAGCCTCACGCGCATAAAATGATTTAATGATTAAAATTAACGCATATCCCGCATTATATGTCAAGGGGAAATCAGATGGTGTCGGATGAGGTGAATTTCATTGAGCACCAATCACGGGAGCCTGCGAGTCTGTTTCAGCAGGGATGATAATGTCGCGTATTCAAAACTGCGGGTTGCTCTTTCCTTGTGCGGAAAACCGAAAAGGAATGACCTCATACAAGCGCTGTCCGCGGAAACAGGGGGGCGCAGTATTCAACAGCAAAGCGTGATATTGTATTTATGTAGATACCTATATACAACACAAAAAAATTATATGAAAAATTTTATTTGTAAAAAAAGACTTGCCTCCACGATATTATCAGCGAATACATGAATCAAAAGCAAGGTTAACCACCTCGATGCATGAAAGAATTTTCCGCTTACAGGTTTTTTGCCTGCGGCGATCCTTCTCTCTGCAGTAAAATGTCAGGCGAACCATGAAAGGAAGAATAGAAATAAACCGGGAACTGTGCAAGGGATGCGGTATCTGCGTCTTCTTCTGCCCGAAAAAACTGATAACGCTTTCGGACCAGCTCAACGCCGCGGGTTATCTGCATACGGTCTTTGAGGATACCGGCACGTGCACCGGGTGCGCGACCTGTGCCGTTGTCTGCCCGGAAGTGGCCATAGAGGTGTACCGTGGCTAAAGTGCTGATGACCGGAAACGCAGCGATCGGAGAGGCTGCCATAAGGGCCGGGTGCCAGTCCTATTTCGGCTATCCCATTACGCCGCAGAACGAATTGACCGAATACATGGCCGCGCACCTGAGCCGCAGGCCGGGATGCTCCTTTGTCCAGGCCGAGAGCGAGATCGCGGCCATCAACATGGTATATGGAGCGAGCGTCGCCGGGGTAAGGGCGATGACATCCTCATCGAGCCCGGGCATCAGCCTGAAGCAGGAAGGCATCTCGTACCTGGCAGCGTGCCAGCTCCCCGCTGTGATCGTGAACATGTCGCGCGGCGGCCCCGGCCTGGGAAGCATCAGCGCCTCCCAATCCGATTATTTCCAGTCGACCCGGGGCGGCGGCCACGGCGATTACCGGACCATCGTTCTGGGTCCGGCTTCGGTACAGGAGCTTGCCGACCTCACGCACCACGCGTTCGAACTCACGGACAAATATTTTATCCCGGTCATTATTCTCGGCGACGGCATGCTGGGACAGATGATGGAGCCGCTTGAATTCAAACATGAAGCGCCGGACGTCCCGCCGGTGCGACAGGACGCGCTCAGGGGCGCCAAAGGGCGGCCGAGCAAATTCGTGCGCACGTTCACGTCCCATCCCCCTGACCTTGAAGAAGTGAACTGGAGCCTGTTCAGGCGCTATCAGCTTTTACAGAAACAGGAAGTGATGTGGGAAAACTACATGACCGAGGACGCGCGCCTTATCGTGACCGCGTTCGGCATCGCTGCACGGATCGCGAAAGGCGCCATCAAACAGGCGCGCGCCATGGGGCTCAAGATCGGGATGTTCCGCCCCATCACCCTGTGGCCTTTCCCCTCCGAACAGCTGAAGGAGCTTGCCAAAACCACGAAATATTTCCTGGACTTCGAAATGAACATGGGGCAGATGATCGAAGACGTCAGGCTCTCCCTTGAGGGACAGGGCGACATTTCGTTCCACGGCAGGCCGGGCGGCGTGATCCCGACCCCGTCTGAAGTGTTGCGAATCATCACGCGCATATATCATCAGAAAGGTTTAAACTAGAACCATGGAAAAGATATTCTCTCATCCCACCTCGCTGAAAAAGGCCGTGTTCCACTACTGCCCGGGATGCGGGCATTCCATTATACACCGGATCACCTGCGAGGTCATTGACGAGCTCGGCATTCAGGACCGCGCCATCGGAGTCCCCCCTCCCGGATGTTCGGTCTTCGCTTATTATTACTTTGACGTTGACATGGTCGAATCAGCGCACGGACGCGGCGCCGCGGTCGCGACCGGCATAAAGAGGGCAAACCCCGATTCAATCGTATTTACGTATCAGGGGGACGGCGACCTCGCGGCGATAGGGACCACCGAGACGCTACATGCAGCGAACCGGGGCGAGAACATCACCGCCATATTCATTAACAACGCCGTCTACGGCATGACCGGCGGGCAGATGGCGCCGACCACCATGCTTAACATGAAAACAACCACCTCGCCCTTCGGCCGTGATGCCAGGCTCGAGGGGCATCCCATAAAGATGAGCGAGATTCTCGCCCAGGTGCAGGGCACCTGCTACGTAGAACGGGTCGCGGTTAATTCGCCGGCCAATATCAGAAAGGCTAAAAAGGCGCTGAAAAAGGCCTTCCAGAGCCAGATTGATGGAAAAGGCTATTCCCTTGTGGAAATACTGTCACCCTGCCCCACCAACTGGAAAATGAACCCGGTCCAGTCGTGGCAGTGGGTGGATGACGTGATGTCCAAAGAATTCCCTCTTGGACTGATCAAGGACACTACAGATAAAAAAGATGCTGATTAAAACCATATTCGCCGGTTTCGGAGGCCAGGGAGTGCTGTCCATGGGCCTTAACCTTGCCCAGGCTGCCATGCTTGAAGGCCTTCACGTAACCTATCTTCCCGCTTACGGCGCTGAAGTCCGCGGAGGCACGGCAAACTGCACGGTATCGGTCTCTGACGAGGAGATCGCCTCCCCGGTCGCTTCTTCGCCGAGTTACGTTGTCGCGATGAACCACCCGTCCATGCTGCGCTTCCAGAACCAGCTGGAGTCCGGCGGCATCATGTTCATCAATTCGACACTGATCAAAGACCCGGTCAACCGCGGTGATATCGAATGCATCAACGTGCCGGCAAATGCCGTTGCTGAAGATCTCGGCAACCCCAGGTCGGCGAACATGGTCATGCTCGGTGCTTTTATCAGAAAGAGCAACATGGTGCATCTCGACAGTCTCCTGGACGGGCTCGCTGCCGCGTTGAAGAACAACCAGAAACTGATTACGATTAATAAAAACGCCCTTACCGCAGGGTTCAACCTGGATTAAGGACAACTACTGGAGCCCCACTATGTCAATCAAACAGATTTCAGTAAGCCTTGACAACACTCCGGGAAGATTTTTATCCGTGAGCGAATACCTCGGAGCCGAAGGAATAAACATCCGCGCGATCACGGTGGCGGACACCTCTGACATCAGCACGGTCAGGTTCGTCACCGATGACCCGAAGAAGACCCTTACCGTGCTCAAAAGTCACGGCTTTTCCGCCAAGGAAACCGAGGTGATCGCGGTCGAAGTTCCCGACCATCCAGGGGGGCTCAGGGCCATTCTGAAGCCGCTGAAGTCGGCACACATCAATGTGCTGTATTTTTATCCCTTTCTCGGGAGAGGCGAAAGCGGGCAGCCCATTGTTATCATTGGTGTTGATAAAACCGAGGAAGCCATAGCGGTCTTGAAAAAGAACTGGGTCCACACGTTCGGCAGGGAAATTTATTCTTTATAAATCCTGTTCACTGCAGCGGCGGGTTGCCTCAAAGGCACTTCCTCCGCATACAGGTTATACGTCGAAAATAATGATAAAACGCGTTCCGGGATTTCTCTCAATCCGTATCATCCCCCCGATCTGCTTGATCAGAGTGTTTACCAGCCAGAGGCCGAAACCGCTCGTGTTTTCAATGTCAACTGACTCCGGCATGCCGATCCCGTTGTCCTCCAGGGCGATCGTTGCCTGATTCCCGCGCATCGAAGCCGTGACTTTTATCGTCCCCGCATCAAGCCCGGCGAACGCATGCTTAATGGCGTTCGTAAGAAGCTCGTTTATGATCATCCCCAGCGGAGGCAAAAGTTCCGCGCTTATCATGAAATCATCAATTTCTTTCACGATCTCCAGAAAACCGCTCTCAGGAAAAGAGGATTTAATTTCATCGACCAGTGACGGAAGGTAACTGCTGATCGGCATGTCCTGAAAAAACTCAGACCGGTACAGCTTATCGTACAGCACCTGCATGCTGCGCAGGCGGTTGCCCGCGTCGTTCAGCGCGTCAGACGCTGCAGCATTTTTCATTCTCCTGGCCTGCAATGAAAGAAGGCTTATCATGGTGATCATGTTGTTTTTAATGCGGTGATGCACTTCCTTGAGGAGTATGTCTTTTTCAACGAGAAGGGCCCGGATTTTCTGATCGGCGTATTTGCGTTCAGTGATGTCATGGATCACCACGGTCGAGCCGGTTATCTTTCCTTCCTGGCGGATGAAATCATTGTTGAGTTCGACCCACCTGGCATGTCCATTTTTTTCTTTTATCTCAAGTTCCACTTTCTTTGAAACCGGTTGCCCTGTCGCCATGTCATTCAATCGCCTGGCAAACCTGATTTTACTCTCCTCGGTCAGAATATCCAAAGGGTTCATGGAAAGCATTTCGGCTTCAGTGAAGCCGGTATACTCGCATATGAGCGAGTTGACTTTTATGAAACGCTGGTTAATAAAATCAACTTCTAATATTCCCGCCGGCGCGTGAGTGAAAAGCTGGCGGTACTTCTTCTCGCTCAGGCGCAGGGCCGCATCGGACTGAAGGCGGATGACTGCGCTGCCGATAGAGGAAGCGAGAGTCTCAAGTGCGATGCGCGTCGCGTGGGGAAAATCATCGGTACTGCGCGACCCCAGGTTGAGGATAGCAATTAATTTTTCCTGGACCATGATCGGAATAGATGCTATGCATTGTAATTTTTCATCTATAAGGACGTCAACGGGCATCTGCGGAAAATCACCGCAACTTCCATATCGAACTTTTCCGGCAGAAGCGGCGCGTATCGCCGGGGAATCAGCGTCATAGTATGAAACAAGGGCAACAAAGTCCTCTGACAACCCATAATGTACTATCATATTAAAATTCCCGGTGAGCGGATCGGCAACATAAATTCCGCCGCAATCAATATGTTCAAGACTCATCACGCTCTTGAGCACAATATCAAGGCCCTGCTGCAGGTCGGCGCATGAATTAAGCATCTGGCTGAGCCCATGATGAAAACTTAACTTGTTGTTTGCATCAAACAGATCGTAGGCCATTTCGATAGATGACTGCAAGACAAAATCACCCGAGTTTTTAATTACATACCCGTAACGGGTTATGCCGCGTACCTTCTCAACAATTTCGCGTTCTGCATGTGAGGTAAGAAATACAATAGGGATGTCTCTTCTGGCGAGAATCTCTCGGGCGGTCTGAGGTCCGTCCATCCCCTTCCCGAGATCGATATCCATGAGAACGAGGCCGATATCATTGCTGTTCTCGATAAAATCAAGGGCCTGTTCGCCGGAGTTGGCGATCATAACCTGATATCCGAAACTTTTTACGGTTTCAGCCTGGTTTAACGCAATTACTGCCTCATTCTCTACAATGAGAATCGTTCTGTAATTTTTATTCAAAAGGAAAATCCCGCTTTATGTAGGCTGTTTGTTTATAGACCGCACAGACGGTTTTACCAATAAAATTTGCTTTATGATATTAGTCAATATTTTCTTGAAGATATAACGCTATTTCGAAAAAGAATTGAGAAAAAGAAGGGAATTTAGGCTTATAAATCCGGAGACTCCGTCATATCGGCCTTTAGGGGAAACGGACAATGATGCATTACTCATTCATTTCCTGAGCCATGGTTTCAAGCTGCATGACCATTTCGCCTGTTGATCTGCTGTTTTCGGAAATCATTCTCGATATTTCTACAATCTTCATGGCATATTCCGATACGCCGCTGGTTGTCTTGTTAGATTCCTCTGTGGCGAGTTTCTGCTGGTTCGTAGAGTTTTCAATTGTTTTGCTGGTATCAAAAATTTTATTGTTGAGATTGTCGATGCTTTCAATCGCGTTATCGATCTCGATTATTTTTGTCCCTACTGCATTTATTTCATCTTTAATAACGACTATTGATGAGTCGAGCTTGCTCATCATATCTGATGAGCGGATGATCAATTCACTGCTCTGGTCAATGAGAGAGATGTTTTCTTTAATGATATTAGATATTTCTTTGGAATTCTTTGCCGTTGCTTCAGCGAGCTTGGATATTTCCTCCGCTACAACCGCGAAGCCCCTGCCGTGTTCACCTGCCCGCGCGGCTTCGATAGCGGCGTTCAGTGAAAGGAGATTCACTTTGTCAGCTATATCGTTTATGACGGTAATGAACGCGGATATTTCGCCGCTTTTGGCCTGCAGAATATTGAATTTTTCTATGGACATGCGGATGTGATCTGACGTGCCTGCAGAGTACTGCATGACGCTGTCAAGGTTTTTATAGATACGCGTTGTTCCGCTCTGTACCGTGTTATTGATTCCTTTGAGCATATTGACTGATTGAATCGATGCCTCGGTCTCGTCAAACAGGGCCTTGGCAGTACGGTTGTTTGAATCGGCTTTTGAAGCGAGGTCTTCAAGGGATGCGGATATCTCTTCAAGGGATGATGCCTGATGTTCTGAGATGTCTCTCAGCTCATCGGATATTTTATCCTGTTCAACACTCTGGTTTTTCATTATATCAATGCTCGAAAGAATTGTTTTTGCCATGGTCCGCAGATTTTCGAGGGTCTTTTTCGCTTCCTTCTGTTTTTCAACAGCAAGGGAAAGGAGGTTTTTCGTGGCATTCGCACCTGCAGTTGCTCCGATTCCGACCCACACATAAACCAGGAAGCGTACCATGATGTTGCTCTTCGGTCCTCCGGGGATCAATTCGGGACGAAAAACAAACAGAAGTATCTGGGCGGCAACAATAATAGCAAAGTTAAAAATTGAAGCATTTCTGTTAAAATAAAGGACGCTGAGAACAAATGATATATAAAAAGTCGCGAACACTTCCGGCGCTCCATAAATCACGTACTGGTAGATCATCAAACACCCTATAACGCCGGTTATTGAAATATAACTTGATATCCAGTGGCCTTTCAACCTCCCCGAAATAACAAAGCCTATGATCAAAACTCCAAAAGCGAAAAATATTTCAATAAATATGCTCTGATACGTGAGATATTCCGAGCCTCTTCCTGCGGCCTTTATGGCTATGGTCGCGATATTGGCCAGGGCAAGAATTGACAGAAATGACAGAAATAGTCTTTTATTGTTTCTCACCATTACTTCGGCGAACAGGTCATCAGAAATTGTAAGTGATTTTTTTGGAGAAAATAATCTAGTGAACATGGGAACCTCGATATGAAAAGAAGATCATTGATGCGGCATCATCATTACTAAACAGTAAACTGGCATAAAAATTGTCTATTATTATTTTTACTGATCAGCAGTTTCAATAAAAATTTTATTTTATTCACTCTGTTCAGGGTAGCAGTATAATTTTAAGGGTAACGTAGTTTTGTCATTCCGGTTTTGCATCTTCCGAGTTTGCAAATACCG
>ERZ795048.474-NODE-474-length-42186-cov-8.344141_pt1 | contig 42186 bp, 40 predicted proteins | sample MGYA00375132_ERZ795048 | MGnify/ENA primary metagenome ERZ795048 (study PRJEB30177, sample SAMN05720225) | activated sludge metagenome | isolation source: Anaerobic digester | place: Hong Kong | collected 2014-12-17 ...
CCATTTTGCCCACGTTCACGGGATGAAATCCGTCCACATCCTTTCCCGGATCAATAGTATTAAGAATTTTTTCCTCGTTGATATGTTTCGGCAATGGGAGCTGCACCAGTATCCCGTTCACTTCTTTATTCCTGTTAAGGGTCTCTACCAGCTCAAGTAATTCATTTTCCGTTATTGCGGCATCAAGGGTGTGCTGAAACGACGCCATTCCAACCTCTTCACACCCCTTTCCCTTCATACGCACATACACCTGTGAAGCAGGGTCTTCACCGACAATAACCACAGCAAGTCCCGGTACCATTCCGGTTTTCTCCTTCAGCGACATCACTTCTTTCTGTATTTCCCCGCGCAGCTCCGCTGCCACTTTTTTCCCGTCAATTATTTCTGCCATCAATCAATTCTCCGTATGTTCATTTTATGAATACCGTCATGCGCCCTGGCACCAATACACATCATCAGTAATGCTGCCGGTATCCTGTTTTTATAGTTTACCAGTCTCATATTATACCTCGTACCTCAAGGTTTTTTCACATATATTTTGCAATATTTTCTTGACGTATGACAATTTATTTAAAAAGTATCAGGTATGGGGATTTATCTTATTTACTATAATATAATTTCAGGGGAGAGATGAGTTATGCCATTAATAACTGAACGTGTTAGAGAAAACGCTGATAAGTGTAAAATGTATGTTGACCGGGTCCTGATGGGCATTAACAAGTCAAACGTTCTTGACAGCACCAACGTATTAAGCAGTGAAACTGAAGGCGCATTAAAAGGACTTGTACAGGCCCTGGCCAAAGCAGCTCCTTATACCGCTGACTTTAAAAAAGTATACGGGAAAAACCCGTATGATTACTTTCTTGATAAATTCAAACCGCACGACAAGTGGTAATCAAAAAACTATTTATACATCAAGAACTACTGTCGCGTACCAGACATTATTTTCGTACTTCACATTAAACTTATGAAACGTAACAGCTTTGACATCAACGTTAAAGCTGTATTTTTTTCTATCCGCCATATCTCCCGCGGCGCTGCAATGAAGACGGTACACATTATCAACATGTTCAATGCTGATTTTCTCCGGAATAAGCAGGAGCGATTCCGCATCCTTATAATAAATCAGCTCTTCCAGGAACTCATACAACAGTAAATCAATTTCTTTATTTTCCAGAGAAAATGATCTCGCAATATGTTTCACGACAGCTCCGGGATTCTCCACAATCACCGCAAGAAGCGCACCTGCGCCTGCCGTAAACAGTTCACTGAGGTCCCCCCCGTCAAGTTCAATTGCTGTGTCCGCACAGGTAATATCATCAAGAATCCGGAATCCCATGTGTATGTTTAACCTTTAATGTTTCCCACGGGAATAAACTTCGCCACAACACGGCTGATACCGGCACATTCCGCTGCCCGCACCACTTCGTCAATGTTCTTGTATGCGGATCCCGCTTCCTCAGCAAGGCCTGCAAGGGAGGCGGTCTGAACATATATACCCTTCTCTTTCATGCTGCGCAGCAGTTCACGGCCGTTGAACTGTTTTTTTGCCTGTTTCCGGGACATTGCCCTTCCGCTGCCGTGGGCAGTACTGAAAAACGAATCAGCTGCCGACTCCTCTCCCGCAAGAAGATAGGAACCGGTTTCCATACTGCCCCCTATTATAACAGGCTGTCCCGCCCCCCTGTACCGTCCGGGTACTCCTTTCATATTTCCGGGGAATGCCCTCGTCGCCCCTTTGCGGTGAATAAGGAGCTCCCTGTCCCTGCCGTCTATAGAATGGGTTTCCAGCTTCGCCGTATTATGACATACGTCATATACAAGACGCATACCAAGATCCTCGGGGCTTTTGCGCAGCACCTCCCCGAACACCTCACGGACCCTGTGCATAATAAGCTGCCTGTTGATAAATGCAAAATTGATGGCACAGTTCATGGCACCAAAATAGGCGCTTCCATCATCCGACCTGAACGGCGCGCAGGCAAGCTCACGGTCCGGCATTGAGAGCCCGTACTTCCCCTGCATTACCGAAAGAAAACGCTGCAGATAGTCCGATGCGATCTGATGCCCGTATCCCCTGCTGCCGCAGTGAATCATCAGAAACACCTGGTTGTCCCGCACAATACCGAACTCACGGGCACGTGATTCATCATAAATATTTTCCTTCTTCACCACCTGAATTTCAAGAAAGTGATTTCCGGAACCAAGGGTTCCTATCTGGTTTTTCCCCCGCTCAAAGGCCTTCATGGAAACATGGGAGGGGTCAGCCCCGGCAATTGTCCCGCTGTCCTCGGTATATTCCATGTCAGCAGGAACACCAAAACCTTTTTTTACCGCCCACGCTGTTCCCTCCCTCACCGCCGTATCGAACTCAGACCGTGAAAGCGAAATCATCCCTTTCCCGCCGACCCCGGAAGGCACCGCGGCGAAGAGCCGGTCCACAATTTTAGTGAGTGACGGCTTTATCTCTTCATAGGTCAGATTTGTTGCCACAAGACGGATGCCGCAGTTAATATCAAAGCCGATTCCTCCGGGCGATATTACCCCTTCATCTGGATCAATTGCCGCGACCCCTCCAATGGGAAACCCGTACCCTGAATGGCCGTCGGGCATGCAGAGCGCGTATTTCTGAATCCCCGGCAGCATCGCCACGTTGGTAAGCTGCTCAAGGACCGCGTTGTCCATATCATCCAGCATGGACCAGTCTGCGTAAATCCGCGCCGGGACGCGCATTCCTTTTTTGTAGTCCGCCGGAATTTCGTAAAGCCCCGGCGAAACAGGGTGCAGCATATCTGTTTTCATAGTGCGGTATCAACCCGTAATAATCGTGATATAATACAGTACAGCTTTTTTCCGGGACGATACAGTGACATGTACACCGCAATGCCCCCGGTTCACCGGCGCCGCTATTGCACAATCTTCAGCGCGGTACCGCATTCAGCGCAGGCGCCCTCCTTCAGTGTCCCCGTTCTGACCCGGTATCCTGTTCGCGAAATAACAACCGACCGGCACACAGGGCACAGGGTATCGCTCCTGCCGTAGCTCCCGGCGATATTACCGCAGAACACATAATCAAGCTTCTTCACCGCGCGGTCATATACTTCAAGCATAAAGTCGATATCCGTTGCCGGGGAATCATATTTGTAACCGGGATAATATCGGGATATGTGCCATGGGATTCCGCGGTCAAGAGCCGCGATCCAGTCAATAATGTCCTGCATCTCCTCAAATGTATCATTAAGCCCCGTCACGATAAGAGTTGTCAGTTCCACATGACAGGCCCCTGCGGCCCGCTCTATTGTCTTCAGAACAGGTGACAGCGCCCCCTTCTGCTCCCGCCGGTAACTGTCCTCCCTGAAAGACTTCAGGTCAATATTCATCGCGTCAATACAGGTCAGGAGATCATCGAGAGGCTCCATATTGACAAATCCGTTCGTTACCATGACATTGTACAATCCCCTGCTCCGGGCGAGCTCGGCGCAGTCCATCACATACTCACACCATATCATGGGTTCCGAATAGGTGTACGCAATCCCGTCCGACCCGTTCTCCTTCGCCAGGTTCACAATCTGTTCCGGTGTGTACCGGGAGGTGTGTGCCCTGAGGTCCTGGGAGATATTCCAGTTCTGACAGTAGGGACATTTGAAATTGCATCCCTTCGTGCCGATTGAAAGAATACCGCTTCCCGGATGAAAATGATATAACGGCTTCTTCTCGATGGGATCCATTGCGACAGCAGTGACCTCGCCGTATATCGTTGAATACAGGGTACCCCCTTCATTTTCACGGACCCCGCATATTCCATGGTTCCCTTCCCCGATCCTGCAGTTGTGCGGGCACAGCTGGCACTGTACCGTGTTATTTCCTGTTTTTCTGTAGTACCGGGCTTCCTTCTTCATGGTGTTCCTTTTTCAGTATTCCTGTAATGATAACCAGTAAGACAATATCGTTTTGCAGGGTATCACCTGTACCTACTATATACAACAGGAGGATCAAAGGCAATTATTATTCCCTGATATTCCATGGTCATTAATGCAGAAAAGCCGCCTTTTGGCAGCTTTTGTTATCACTTCTTCATACATAAAATTCTGTCAGGATGCGGATTCCACTTTTTCCTCAGTCTTCGGTTTGTTGCTGGTTTTATCATGGGGTTTGATCATTTCGCACTTTCCTTCAAACACAACACCATCGGCAATTTTCAGCTTTGCGGTCCTGATATTTCCATACAAACGCCCGCTGGGAAGAATTTCCAGTTTCTCTCTTGCTTCAACATTGCCGTGAACGGTACCGCTTATAATTACGGTATTTGCTTTAATATTCGCCTTTACAGTCGCGCCCTCCCCTACTACAAGAAACCCTTCCGATACTATCTCGCCTTCCATATATCCGTTGATCTGAAGTGATTTTTTGAAGGTAAGATCCCCGTAAAATTCAGTGTCCTTGCTGAACACCGTGGAAACCATACCTATTTCATAGACCGGATTTTTATTTATCTGTATTATTTTGCGTGCCATGTATTTCTCTTCTCCAACAATCTCATTATATCAATCATGGTATAATAACGGAAACAAACGAAGTACCACTCACCACAGTGACGATCGAGCTGCCCGCTATTTCGTTGTCATGATAAACACACCATCCCAGTCATCGGGTGGAGGTGTTTCACTATATGTCCGGGCCCTTCCGAGGTATACTTCTGAGGGTCCGTCATCGGGATCAATTTTGAGGGCCATTTCAAACGCCTTTATGGCTTCTTCCCATTTCCTCTGCTTATACGCGGTAAGACCGAGATTATAATATTTTAGAATCTCCTCTTTCTCCTTGGTAAGCATCGAGACCTCCTCAGCAAAGACTAATATTTTCTTTCCAGCAAAAATTGTGAAAGGCCGAAAATAACTTCCTTATATACCGAATCAGGGAAAATAGAAAGGAATTCGAGTCCCTCCCTGAGATAGTTACGGGATATATCAATACAATACTCAACCGCCCCTGAGGCGATAATCATTTCCCGCACTTCCTTCCATTTCTTTTCGTCCGGTTCACGTAACGATTCTATCAGAAATTTTTTCTTTTCTCCGTCAGATTGTTCCACGAGATGCAGAACCGGGAGAGTAATTTTACCGTTTATGAAATCATTACCGGTATCCTTTCCGGTAACCTGGGCACTGTCCATTACATCAAGGGTATCATCAATTATCTGGAACGCATACCCGAGGTTCATGCCGAAATTAAAGAGCGCATCCGCCTCTTCCTCAGTATATCCTGATTTTACTCCGCCAAGTTTCGCGCATGCCGCAAGAAACCTTGCCGTTTTAAGCTCAATAATATTAAAATAATGCTCTTTGTTAATTACGTCAATCTGTGAATACTCTATCTGGTACAGCTCACCCTTCACCATATTTTTTGTAGCTTCAACCATTATAGGGAAGAGATCGAGCCTGTTATTGCTGACAGCAACTTCAAGGGCCCGTGTATACAGATAATCCCCCACCAGAACAGCAACCTTACTTCCCCACTTGTTTGAAACTGTTACATCTCCGCGCCTGAACACCGAATTATCAATTATATCATCATGAATGAGTGTCGCGGCATGAATAATCTCTGCCGCCGCGGCAATTTCCACTACATCATCCGGTGCAGCCCCTTTGAGACTGCTGCAGAGAATAATCAATGACGCACGGATTTTTTTTCCTCCGCGTTTAAACAGATGACTCCCGCTGCTGTCGATAATTGGAACACCGGTTTTCATCTTCTCAATTATTTCTACATCGACCCGCTGCAGATATTCTTCAATAGGCTTCAGGACATCCGCAAGGTCTGTTTTAAGCTTTTCCTGCATAACCACACATATAAATAATTATAGTATTACAACGCACATGGAATCAATCAAACGCGCTCAAACATTCCCGTTGAGACTCAAATATTTCAAAAACCCTGTCAAGCATTGTTGTTTGAAAAAGTTTTAATAAATTTTCATCAATAACAACCATTTTAATGTCCCCTTCCTTGTCCTTCATTTTCCTTTTAATCGCCACGAGGACTCCCAGCGCGGAACTGCAGATATGCTTTACATTCATTAAATCAATGCAGATATTATATCTCTCGGAATTAATAAACCCCTCAAGCAGCGTTTCCAGTTCGGCTGATGCCTCCTGGTCAATACGGCCCTCAAGGACAACAATATCAATATCGTCATCAGAAATTACTTTCATATTTCTTCTCCATTATTCCCTTATGGTACACTCATTGAAATTATATTCACCGCACACCATCATAGCTGCAACATTTCAATGAATATTGATGATTATATCACAAACAACCTGCTATGTAAGATAATTATGTATAACCTGGATCTGCCCGTGCTATTGTTACGGAAAAAACCTTATGAGCCCCGGCATTTTTTAATATTCTTCCGCATTCATTAATAGTCGCACCTGTTGTCAGTACATCATCGATGAGTAACACATTCTTATCTTTAACAACAGCAGGCTTAGTGACCTCATAACGGTCAAGGATATGCAGGAACCGTTCCCTGTATCCCATTTCCTTCTGGCTCCCCGTGAAATTCTTCTCTTTTAAAACGGACCGGCAATGTTTTCCATGTATTCGTGCCACACTTCCGGCCAGCAGTTCAGACTGATTAAATCCTCTTTCCCATTTTTTACGGTTGTTCATGGGTACAGGCGTCACGAAATCAAAGACAATATCATTATGTTCAATCACTTCTAATATCTGCCGCGTAAACCTCTTGTGAATGCGCTTCCTTTTATGAAATTTGTAATGCTTTATCACTTCTTTCATAACACCGCTATATTCAGCGACACATATGTTCTTATCGATATACCACATACGGTCTGAACACACAGAGCACCTTCCGTCAACAATTCTTCCGGAACAATACCCGCACCCCCCGATTACCGGCGAGATCTTTGAAAAGCAGCTTTCACACACACAATTATCACGGTTTGATATACTTGTTCCGCAGGAAATACAGTACATCGGAAATAAAAAATCTGCTGTTTCATTACATAGTGCCCCGATAACTGATGATACATTCATTGTCAACTCCCATACATTGTCGGATCAGTTATCCCGGCATCGATAAAACCTTTTTTTCTTATACTGCAACTGTCGCATGTACCGCAGGGACGACCGTTTTCATCAGGATCATAACAGCTGTGAGTAATTGAATAATCAACACCAAGACCAATTCCCAGCCTGATTATATCAGCCTTTGAAAGATCGATAAGGGGAGTTCTTATATCGAAACCCTTTTCAATTCCTGTCTTCGTACCGACATCGGCCATTTTCCGGAAAAGATCAATAAACTCAGGCCGGCAGTCAGGATAACCGCTATAGTCAACAGCATTGACGCCGATAAAAATTGTCCTTGCCCCTAGCTTCTCGCAGTAAGCCAGCGCATAGGACAAAAAAAGTATATTCCTTGCGGGAACATATGTTTCAGGAATTTCGGCCGGAATATCAACATCTCTGCCTTTAGGAACGTCTTTTCCCGACAATCCGGATAGCGCTGAACCTGAAAACACTGTTGCCTGGACATCAATAATACTGTGATGATTTATAGAGAAAAAAGCAGCTACTTTCTCTGCCTGTTTCACTTCAACTGCGTGTCTCTGTCCATAACTGAAGGTAAGTGCATATACCTCATATCCTTCATTTACAGCTACCGCACAACAGGTCGTTGAATCAAGACCACCACTTAACAGAACAACTGCTTTTTCACGCATTGTAAGGATTTAACCGCACAACAGAATATACAACACATTTCATAGTGATATACCAAAATGTTTTTTTCAAGACTTTTTTTATTGCTGATAAAAACGTAATAAGAAAGTGCATGTACCAGAGGACTTTATTGTATCAGTTGCACATGTATGAACATTCAATTACTATTATCTATATCCTGCCAAACATGAAATAATTTAGAAGGCGGGCAACAAAATAACCTCCACAGATTAAAAAGAGGGGCACTGTCATGAAAAATATCATCAGTTCCGGTTTTGAAACCACTGACCCATGCAGAACCTTTTTCCCGAAGTAATTATAATGAAAGTGCTGGGGATCCTGACTTCTCCTGTATATTGCTCGTAAGACAGAATACTTTATGTACAGCATCAAAAACATGACAAAACCTGAGATTAACCATAACAGGAGGGTAATATCGACCTGATGAATAAGCTGAGGCTTGTATACCGTTGTTACTGTTAACGCACCCGCAATAACAATATTGCTAACTGCGGTATTGATAAACAGCTTAAGATATCTATTTGACTTAATTAATACATATTTTATAAGAAAATAGATATGAATGCTGAAAGACAATACCAGTAACAGTAAAAATACTATTATAATCATATCTTATTTCATTATATAACACATCTATTCATCCGGCCGCATTCGTAACGCAGACAGATGTTAGAGATTATTATACAATATATGTAATTTAATGTAAACAATAATAACCATTTTATCTAAAATATTTTTCCAGACTCCAGCATCACGTGCCATACGGACCACTATCCCATGATACATAGTAATCCGTTCGTCGGCATATATTACAAAAAAATAGTGCACAGAAACACATCACGTATTTCAATACATTTATCTCACATTGCTTATAAAAAAGGAATTGACTCTTTCGTTATTCTGCAGCATCAAATCACTGCAGCATCATCAGTATACTGTTGCGTTACAACATATTTTTAACTACTGTTAACAAACCTGAATTTTCTTTTTTTAATGAAACTAGTATACAGTATCTAATAGAAAATGCAATAAAAGTTTTATCGCTTTCATTTCTATTTCGCTATATTAGTAAACAAACTTTCTCATTCTTATATTTATCAATATTCCAACTGCTATCATTGACATCGCAAGATTTGATCCGCCATAAGACATGAGAGGAAGCGGCAACCCTGTTACCGGCATTATCCCCAGCACCATACCAATATTTATTAAAAGGTGAAAAAAGAAGATCGCCACAATACCGCTGGCAAGAAGGGCACCGAATTTATCCTTTGACTCAAAAGCAATTTGTATGCCCCGGAAAATTATGACCCCCATAAGGGCCAGCAGTATTACCGATCCGAAAAAACCCCATTCCTCTGCAAATACAGAAAAAACAAAGTCAGAGGTCTTTTCCGGAAGAAAACCAAGCTGGGACTGGCTGCCGTTCAGGAAACCTTTTCCAAAAAATTCTCCCGACCCTACTGCAATTTTTGATTGTATAACATTATATCCAGAACCATGAGGATCAAGATCAGGATTCAGGAACACCAGTATCCTGCGTTTTTGATATACTTTAAGATATTTCTGCAGCAGCACGGAAAAAAACAGGCCGAATGACAGGACCGTTGAAGGTATATATATTTTTCTGAAAAGTTTATTCGGAATAAAAAAATTCAGTATAAATGTTACTAATGCAGCAAGTATAAGAATTCCGGACACGATGAAAAGCATATCTGTATCCTTGAAAAAATTCAGCAGAAAATTTGATCCGCTTGCACCTATCCATTCTCTATATGTGAGCACCATGGGAACAACGGTCGCGATACCTGCAATTCCGATTATCGATGCGAGGTGAGTAACGTCAGCACCACCGACAAAAAGCATAGTGAACAGGATCGGGATAAAGAGTACCGCTGTTCCAAAATCAGGCTGAATAAAAATAATAAGCATTGGGACCATTGTAAGGATAGCAGGAATGAATAATTCACGGAGATTTCTTATATCACGTTCCCTGAATTCAATATATTTTCCAAGTATCAACACAAGAGACAGCTTCATGAATTCCGACGGCTGTATGGAAAAAAACCCGAAACTGATCCATGCCCTCGTATTCCGGATTGGTGACCCGAACACAGTCGTAATTATAAGCACCAACAGGAAAAAGCCGTAAATATATAATGAATAATCACCAAGATATTTATAATTCACAAAGGTAAACACGAGCATCAGCATAAACCCTATAATAAACCACACTAGTTGTTTCTTATAAAGCCCGCTGTTAACCTTATCGATCGGATCAAATCCTGCGCTGTAGATCGTCAATATTCCAAGAAACACCACCAGGATAACTGCTGCTACAAGGAGAAAATCAATTTTATATATAGTGTTTTTACCAAACATTAGAAATAACCCAGTGAGATTAGTTTCGCAAATATTTTCTCGGCAATCGGCACAGAACCAGCAGCACCGCCGCCGCTGTATTCAGTAAATACAACAACCGCAACTGCGTTTTCAACGGGACCATCATATGGCGCATACCCGACAAACCAGCCATGTTGTGAAGCATTGGCGTCTCTCCTTGATCGGGTCTGTGCGGTCCCTGTTTTACCGGCAATAGGAACCGATAGATAGTTTAGCCGCTGGCAGGTACCGCCCGTTACGGCCATTCGCATTCCCTCCCTGACAATTGCCAGTGTCGCAACAGATATCGGCACCTCTCTCTGACGCTGAGGAACAAATCGCTGGAGAACCGTTCTGTTATCCGGCGAGCGTACTTCCCGTACAACAAACGGCTTATTGATCACGCCATTATTTACGATCCCCGCAATAAGATTGCTTAAACCTATAGGGGTTACGCTGATAAACCCCTGTCCGATTGAAAGATTGACAGTATCACCATCATACCATGATTGCCCGAAAATCCGCAGCTTCCATCGTTTCGACGGAAGAAAACCTGAAATCTCCCCGGGAAGATCAATTCCCGTGAGATCATCAAACCCGAAATAGTTCGCATACCGAAGCAGCACAGTCGGCCCTGTACGCAGCCCCATTTGATAAAAATAGACGCAGCAGGACTGGGCAATCGCATTATAAAGATTCAGTGTACCATGCGCCCGATAATCGTAAAAATCAGTATCCACAAAACCGCGGAGTGTAAAACGCCCTGAACAGAAAAGTGTTGTCCCCGGCACCCATCGTTCCTCTTCCAGGCCGGCTATGGCAGTGAGCAGTTTAAATGTTGAAGCAGGTGGAAATCTCGACTGTATTGCCCTGTTTAAAAACGGCCTGTTCGGATCATTCATCAATTGCTGGATTATCTCATAGTTGCTGTTCGCAATGATTTCATTGGGATTATAGTCCGGCCTGCTCACCAGAGCAAGCACCTCCCCTGTCGCAGGCTTGAACACGATAGCCGCACCCATCATGTTTTCCATGGCGTCATATGCCGCTTTCTGAACGTCATAATCCACTGTCAGAATAAGATTATTTCCCGCGACCGGCTCAAGGCCCACTTCCTCACCTTCCGTCCTGTTGTGCACATCAACAATACGTCTCACATAACCATCACGGCCCCGGAGGAGACGGTCATACTGCTTCTCTATACCGTTTTTCCCGATGCGATGATAATGTCTGTACCCTTCATTCTTAAGACTTTGATATTCCTCCTTGCTGATTACTCCAATGTACCCCACGAGATGCGCAAACATATTCCCGTAATTATAAACCCGTACGTTCGCGTCCTCCCAGTCTATATGGGGGAATTTGTCCTGGTGAGTAGCTATTTTTACAATTTTGTCGAAACCAACATCCTCTTTCAGCATAATCCTCTCCCATGGATTACGCCCTTTGATGTCCTTCAGTATCAATTCCGGATCTGTTCTCAGCAGTTTTGCAAGGAGTATAATAGTTTCACGCATTTTTTCCTTGCTGTGGTAATTTGCCGGGATAGTGGTTATGTTAAATGAGGGCCGATTTGAAACAATGACCTTGTTTTCCTTCCCGAGCTGGAAATGCCTGTCGTAAAGTTCACCTCTTGCGGCGGGAATTGGAATATTGTTTTCCATATTCATCCGGGATTTCCGCTCATATTCACTTCCGCTTATAACCTGAAGATAAAGAAGCTGAAGTATAAGGACAGAAAACACGAAAGAAACAACCCCGAGAAAGAAATACATCCGAAAGCGAAAGGCTTCCAACATCTTGTTCTTCAAAGATGTCGGCATCATGTGTTAATTACCCTCCCTTTCTATTTCCTTCTCGTAAATTTTATCAAACAGCATAAAAAGCGGCGGGGCAACAAACGCATTATAAAAAGATTCAGGAATAATAACGCTCGCGATCTGGGAGACTGAAGCTTCATGGAACAAATAACAGAGGAACAGGGTAAGAACCCCTTTTATCAATGAGGCACCGAACAACAGTAGAAACACTGTTACAAAGCTCTCCTTTAACACTGAACGGCCAAACATCCCCACAATAAATCCCAGCGCCATTTTAGGAAAAGTGAGAAGACCTAATGGAGAATTTGAAACTGAGTCATGAAGAAGGCCGCTGATAAAACCTGTAACTTCTCCATAAAAAGACCCGAACGAATATGAAAGAAATACAATGGTTATGAAAAGAAGGTCCGGCTTCACCCCGGCTATACGCAATACATCAAAAGAAGAATGCCCCTGAATAATGAGAGACACAACAATAAGCCCGGCCGTAAACAAATATGACACAATCATAGACTGTCTTTATCTCCAGTATCTTCCAGCAGTTTCATAAATTCAATGTCTGGTTCTTTTTTAATAATAAACACCTCTTCGAGTCTGTTATAGTCAACAATTGGACTCACGATGGCTCGCTGATACGCACTAGCTTCCATAACTTCGGACTTAATCACCTTGCCGATAAGAAGACCGCTTGGAAAGATCCCTCCCTGGCCGGACGTAATGACAACATCCCCAAAATTAACAAGGACAGATTTACTGATGTAATCCATGATGCAGAGATTGGAATTCGAAGTATGTCCTCTCAGAAGTCCCGGGAATCGCGAGTGTTGAAGCATTACCCCGATTTTCATGGTGGGCGATATAATTGGCAGAAGCCGTGATACACTGCCCCTCACTTCAATTATCCTTCCTACAACGGCTTTGTCATCACCCACAAATGCAACAACAGGCATATTCTTTTTTACACCGTCACTTGCACCCCGATTGAGAATGATGGTTCGAAACCAGTTGTCAGGATCTTTTGAAATTATTACTGCAGGAATGGATTCGTATGTAACCCTTTCGCTCATACTCAGGAGACTTCTCAGGCGGACATTTTCATTTTTTATTTCACTGAGTTCGTCTGCAATTGCTTCATAATGAAGAAGTTTCTGCCGTGTTTCCCGAAGTTCCCTTCTTACATCACTTAACTCTGTAAATCCTGCCCAGAATTTGTGCACCCCCTGTTGAACACCGTGGTACCCCTTCTGAAAAGGCATCATAATCAAACTTCCCACTCCTTCAAAAGACATGGTAAATGATGACGACTGAACAGAAAGTGAGATAATACAGAAAAGCGTAAAACAGATAAAGGCAACAATAGTTTTATGTCGTATGAAGAGTTCCAATTAAACCTCGACTTTATAACAGATATTCAGCGTCCTTCGTGGTCATTGTTAAAGCGAGAATTATTGATACCGGCACGACTCATTGAAGAATCACGAAAATATAAAACATGAACGGTGCGTACAATGCACCGTTCTTTCCGGATTATTTTAGATTTGCCCGATATAAAAATTTTAATTCTTCAAGAAACTTTCCTGCTCCAAGCACAACGCATGTAAGAGGGTTTTCCGCTCTAATTACCGGCACACCGGTTTCTTTACTGATAAATTTATCAAGCCCCTTCAGCAGTGATCCACCTCCGGTCATCACAATTCCACGCTCAACAATATCAGCTGCAAGTTCAGGGGGAGTTTTCTCAAGAATCCGTTTAATCGCGTCAATAATCTGATCAACCGGTTCTTTCAGGGCCTTTCTCATCTCTGACGAATCAATTTCAAGAGTCCTCGGTAATCCCGATATCGCATCACGCCCCTTCAATTCCATTGTATCGATCTTCTTTTCGGGAAACGCATTACCAATGCGAAATTTTACATCTTCGGCCATCCTCTCACCAATCACAAGATTGTACTGAGTCCGCATATATTTAATAACTGCTTCATCAAACTCATCACCTGCAATTCTGACAGAGTCCGCAATAACAAGACCGCCGAGAGAAATAACAGCAATCTCCGTGGTTCCTCCGCCAATATCAACAATCATATGTCCTGCAGGTTCGTGAATGGGAATATTTGCACCAATAGCTGCTGCGAGGGCCTCTTCAATCAGAAAAATATCACGCGCCCCGGCCTGCTCCGCTGATTCCCTCACAGCCCGTTTTTCAACTTCAGTAATCCCTGATGGAACTCCAATAACAATCCGCGGTCTAACCAGGGTTTTCCGTTTATGGACTTTCGTTATAAAATAACGAATCATTTTTTCTGTTGTTTCAAAATCAGCAATTACACCATCTTTCATGGGACGTATTGCCACTATATCTCCCGGGGTTCTTCCAAGCATCCTTTTTGCTTCATGTCCAACGGCAAGAACCTTCCCCGTACTGGTCTGTACTGCAACAACAGACGGCTCACTGAGAACGATTCCCTGTCCCTTAACATGAACAAGAGTATTTGCAGTCCCAAGATCGATCCCCATATCATTCGAGAACATCCCATAAAATGAATCAAATATCATCTATTGTCTCCTTTAACAATTTCTACCAAAATGCCATTAGAATAACCCATTAATCAGACAAACTGTCATACGGGCAAATAAAAAATATACGAGTATCCCAAAAGAAGGTAATTGCAATATGTATTTTTATTTCCAGTAAAATGTTCCGTAAACAGCCGTATTTTTGAACTTTTTATATTTAATACATTCCGGCCTGAAACTTTTATTGTTACTGGATTTTCAATTACCCTTTGTCTATTATTTGTCAAGTCATAATCAATTTATTTTAAATGTATTATGTAAAAACTCCTTTTTTAAAGGGAATTCATGTCCGGCATCACGCAGATCAAATATCAATGTTCACATATATATTTAAAGCGATCTCATTATAGTGCGCATATAATTATATACGTGCACTATATTCCGCCAAGAAGTTTTTTTGCTGCGTCATTATCCTTGTCTTTCCTGAGAACAGCCTTCCATATTGACTCGGCTTTTTTTCTGTCTCCTGCTTTATAAAAACTTTTTCCAATCCATATCTGAATATCATAATTGTCCTCGGCCAGCTTTGAAGCTTCGGTAAGATGATATAATGATTCATTAAAGAGGGATTTTTGATAATATATTTTACCTAAATTGAATTGCGCGATTCTTACTGATTCGGGATCTGTTGATGTTTTAATGACATCCTTATTTATCATTATCGCATTGGTGAAATTTTTACCCATTTTTTCAGCAGCGGCCATAAAAAGTTTTCCTCGTGAACCACCTGTGGCACGGGGGTGGGCTTTCAGAAACCTGATCCCGCTTTCCGAACTATTGTTCAATATGTATATCAATGAATAAAACCGGACATCCCCATCACTTTTAATCTTCTCCGTATTCCGAATCTTTTTGAGAAGCTCAAAAACATACGGCATCTCATAGTAATCGCTATAATACCCTGCTTTTGCCAGATAAAAATATGTCATTTCATCATCAACACCATTTACCAGCGCCATACCTTTTCGAATATCCTTAATAGCGGTAATGAATTCATTTCTCGCATCATCACCAACCGCATTTTTCTTTTCATGTATAACAAGTTCAGAGAATGATTCGCTGAGTTTTGTTTCTCCAATCATGAAGTGTACTTTTCCTGCCGAGAAAAAAGCCTCAGCAGAAAGCGGGTTCTCTTCCTTATATTTATCACACACATCACGCAGGTTCTGAAGCATCAGAATACGGTTTTGTTCACCCTGAACCGAATCCAGGGCCATTATCTTTTTATCAAGGGTACTGTAATTATATTTCCAGAACATAAGGTATGACCGGAGGGAATATACCGTGTACCCGGCAGCAAACATCAGCATGCCGATAAAAATGATTTTATATATTTTTTTATTGCGTTTCTTGGATTTATAACGGTAATACATAGTCTCATTACACCCGCTTTGAGTAATTATCACATATATTCACTGCAACAAATCAATACTGTCAATCAGCTCAATAAAATACTATTCTTTTCTGCTGAAACGTTTATAATCTCGAATAATTTTTACACCATAATCATTTTCATTTTCAAACAAAAACAAACGGATAATATCACTTCCCTTTAGATACACTGCGATGAATCTATCACCTCCCTGAATATCACGAATACGATGAAAATCAAATCTGTATAGATTTTTCAAACGCTTAAAATTAATACCGTCTTTTACTATCTCAATTGATCCCCTCCCCACACGTTTCAACGAGGAATATTTACCAAAGGTGGGATCAATATTATTATCACTGCCATCATATTCGAGTTCACCGGAATGATCATTAAACAGAACAGCAACAACCTCGTTATCTTCTGATAACGTAACCCCTGCAACAGTACCGGCTGCAACTGTAGACTGATCGATATGTTTCTTCTCGACGCCCTCCTTTACAGCCCCTTCAGGCATTGTATATGCATCATGATCAATCTGCTGATTAACGGCTTTCTTCTCATCCTGCTGTGTAGTCGCAGCTACTCCGGATGAGTCACTCGCCGTATTTTCAATACTATCTTCACCTGGTGCAACAATATCTCGTACATCCAGGGTGGCGGACTCTGGCATTGTCAATTTCTGTTCCATGAACGATCCATAGCCATCCATTTCGGCTTCTCCGGATGCGCGTAGGATATCGTCATCAGGATACAGGGTATGCCTATTCCTGACAATTACACTATGATGGTCCACTTCTCTTTCTTTCTTTACAAACGAAAAAAATATCACTGAAACACCAACAATTATCAACGCTATTGCAATATACAGCATAGCAACTCCATTTATGGTTCAATCTCATTACTGCAGACAGAATGCCTCATTACAAGGTTCGGCATTTTATGCAGCAATCTGCTGTAAAAAAAGCTGTACACCATACTCAGCATTTCTTTAAACCCTATTCCTTTTATGGTAATTTCCATAATCCAGCCTTCAAATACGGCTCATGAATATACGGGAAATCACCTGATTCGTTTCCTGAGAATACCAGCGTCCAATCTTCCGGATGATACGAAAAATATTCCCGTTTTGACACTGATGCAGCATTAACCGATGAAAGAACATATCCCCCCTTTGCTATTTCACAGATTGCCGTAAGGTGTTTCCGGTAATCACGGCGAATATTGAATGTTTTTTTCCCGTTTCTGGAAAATGTCGGGGGATCATATATTACCATATCATAATGCTGCTCTTTTTTTCTCAGCACTTTCATCCAGTCACCGGCATCCTCTGCAACAAAATCCCGTTCGTCACAGGCAATACCGTTCAGTACATAGTTTTTTCTTGCTCTTTTAAGTACTGATTTTGATAAATCAACATTCACGGCACGCGACACACCATGCAATAACCCATGGACAGAAAATGCTCCGGTATAAGAAAAAAGATTCAGCATGGACCTGCATCCACCATAAAAAGGCACAAGCATATCCCTGATTTCCTTCATATCAAGGAAAACACCTGTACTCTGGCCATGTTCAAGGTCAACGGCAAGAACCATATTATTCTGCCGTATTGTATATTCAGCAGGGGGACGTTGCCCCCAGACAAGAACACTATCACGGGCATCCTGTGGATTTTTACCGGCATTTTGGGTTCGATCTTTAAATAAAATCCCTTTTACAGTTCCATATCGTTGACATATACTTTCGATGACTAAAGAAAAAATCCTCTCACGGTCCTGATATAACTCTCTCCTGAAAAACTGAAACAACACAAACTCATTATATTTATCGATTGTAAGCCCATCAAAGCCATCACCATCACCATTAAAAAGGCGACAGCAGTTAGTCCCTTCATCGGTAATATAGTTATGACGATTATCAAAAGATGTAATTAATAATTTTTTATTCAGCATAATCTTTTTGAAACAGCGTCCGGGAAGAACATTGTTTGAGGTTATTAGCTATTTACTGCAGAGAGTTACAGAGTTCTTTAATGTGGGCAATTCTTTTCTCTAGCTCATCAAATTTTTCCGTATCAACAAGGGTACTATGGACCGGATAACTGGCACCGCATGCAATCACCCGGTCAGCAGCCATAAATGCAGTAAAGTTTTTTTCATCCACCCCCCCTGTCGGTATCAGGTGAAAATCCATCATTTTGAACGGAGCCGTAATGGCTTTTATATACGGAACCCCCCCAAGCTCAACAGCAGGAAATATTTTTATAACTGTACAGCCGGCATTCAGGGACATCAGCAGTTCAGATGGTGTTGCAATTCCCGGGACAAATGGAACCGCTGCTTCTTTTGCAGCGTCAACAACCGCCATATCAAGGGATGGTGAAACCCCGAACATCGCGCCGCAGTTAACGGCCTTCTTTAGCGCATCCACGGAAAGGACGCTCCCTGCACCGACACACATGTCCGGATACATTCTTCTCACTTCTTTGATACAATCAAATGCATCCGGGGTACGTAATGTTATTTCAAGAACATTAATTGAATAGGACCGCAACAAACCTGCGGTCCTGACCGCCCTGTGGATATCTGAAAAAACAGCCACAGGAATAATCCCTGATACTTTAAATACTTCAGTAATATTTATATGTTCATCCTTGGATAACATAATTCGATCTGATTGCCGTCGGGATCAAGAAAAACTACCGACTGTCCTTTCCGAATATTTTCCGGCCCGAAGATTATCGGGATATCCCTTGACCGCACCTCTTCAACAGCATCATCAAAATCCTCTTCATCAATGTAAAAACTGAGATGATTTCTGGTTCCATCCTGTGACGTATATCCTTCAACTTCATACAGCCCAATCAATATTCCAGACACCCTGATAAATGCCTGACGGGCGTTTGTTATCTTTTCAACCAGTTCAAAATCAAATAACTCTTTGTAAAACTCAATTGAATCCTCAAGATTGGATACGGTAACCCCGATATGATCTATCTCTTCAATTACTATCATTGCACCCTCTTTCCATTATTAGAATTATATCAATATTATTAGTATTTTCCACTGACGTTGCTTTCATTTCCGACTAAGAATTTAGAAAAAACCTATAAAACCAAATATTTTATGTCAATAAATATATATTACTCCCTGAATAAAAAAGTATCCACCCACACCATACTGTACTACTCAACGGTTACGCTTTTTGCCAGATTACGCGGCGTGTCAACGTCACATCCTCTCAACACTGCGATATGATATGCGAGCAGCTGCAGCGGTATTACCGTTAACAATGGAGAAACCATATTATTTACTTCAGGTACATATATCACATGATCAGAATACTTACTAATATCTTCATCACCCTCGAACGCTATAGAAATTATTTTCCCGTGACGTGCTTTTACTTCCTCCATATTGCTGATAATTTTACTGTACATATCATGGAGCGGAGCAATAAATACTACGGGCATATTTTCATCAATAAGCGCAATGGGTCCATGTTTCATTTCAGCTGCAGGATATCCTTCAGCATGAATATATGATATTTCTTTCAATTTTAACGCCCCCTCAAGGGCAACAGGAAAATTAATACCTCTTCCAAGATACAGAAAATTACGATCATCTTTATATATCTTTGCGATCTCCTTTATCGCATCACTACCTTCCGTTATTTTTCTGATATACTCCGGTATCTTCTGAAGGCTTTTCAGGAAAGGAATCGCCTCTTCTCTGGTCATGTCCCGTTTCCTCGCAAAAAGTATTGTTAAAAGGATCATGACGGTTATCTGCGATGTAAAAGCTTTCGTTGAAGCAACACCGATCTCCGGCCCTGCATGGATGTATATCCCTCCATCGGTTTCACGGGCAATAGTACTTCCCACAACGTTTGTTATGCCCAGGACCTTTACCCCTCTTGCCTTCGCTTCCCTCAATGCCGCAAGGGTATCCGCTGTTTCACCTGACTGGCTTATGACAAAAACAATATCCCCTTTTTTCAGTATAGGGCGCCGGTATCTGAACTCCGACGCATATTCCACCTCCACAGGAATCCTTGCATACTGTTCGATCAAATATTCACCAATAAGACCGGCATGCCACGATGTTCCGCAGGCGATAAATATTATACGCTCAATACCATTGATTTCCTCATCAGAAAGCTGCAAGCCATCAAGGCGTGTGGTTCCTTCATCCATGAGGAGCCTGCCTCGGAAAGCATTCCATACCGTGTCAGGCTGCTCATATATCTCCTTCAGCATAAAGAACGGGAATCCCTGTTTTTCAATAGCTTCGATGTCCCAGTCAATATCATGTACTATTTTTTCAATTTTCTGACTTTCAAGATTATATGTTTTATAGCCATCCTTCGTGACATCAACAATTTCATTATCCTCAAGATATACAACTTTCCTCGTATGCTCAACAATCGCGCTGGCGTCAGATGCAAGTACCATTTCATCATCTCCAATTCCCAGAAGGAGGGGGCTCCCGTGCCGTGCGGCAATTATGCGGCCAGGTTCGTTTTTCGACACAACCAGAATACCATATGTCCCTTCAAGCCGGGATAACGTCATCTGCACTGCATCAAAAAATGAATTTTCACCACAGTAATGCTCAATCAAATGTACAATAACTTCTGTATCCGTATCACTGGAAAACACATGCCCTCTGTTCTGAAGCATGTCCCGAATTGCTCTGTAATTTTCAATAATACCATTATGCACAACAGCAATTTCAGCTTTGCAGTCAACATGGGGATGTGCATTGTTATCTGATGGAGCACCATGAGTTGCCCACCGTGTATGACCTATACCGGTATGATACCCGTTTCCATCGCGTGAACGTAACGCATTAATAAGCTCCTTCACTTTTCCCTTCTTTTTTTCCACGAAAAGGTCACCGTCAACCATCGCTATCCCGGCCGAGTCATACCCCCTGTACTCAAGACGTTTAAGACCGTTGATGAGAACCTCGTCAGCGTTCTTAAAACCTACATATCCAATAATTCCACACATACATTCTCTCCCGTTTCACGGTACATTTATTCATCAGTTACGACACATACTTGCCGATTTATTATTTACTTTTCATCTTTTACTGAGCGCGTCTGCTGTAATTCATGAACCGACATATCATCAAGAAACACATGAATCTTTCTATCCCAGTCATCAATCCTGTATCTTCTGATTTTTCCAGATACCGAAAGCAACTTTCGCGACCTCCACCAGTGTAGAAGCATCTCCGGATTATTGCCGGTAATTTTTTTTATACTTTCCTTGTTCGCTTCACCTTCTATATATAACCAGTTCCCGTTATAGAACACGAACCTCAGCCGTGTATCATATACCGCTTCAGGTGATTCAAGATAGTAATCAAATCCTGTTTTAATATATTTATCCAGGAGATCCATTAAATGCATATACATTTTCTGCCGGTAATATTTCCGGCTTCCGAAAAGTCCCGAGCTCCATTTCAAATACAGCGAATGCAGTTCAATAAAGTTTGCAGTTTCTTTCTTATTGGTTTCTGCGAAAATATGCGGCAACCGCAGGATTTCTGACGCTCCATAATCACCCACATGCGTTACCGTGACCATGGGGCATACAAGACAGGTACACCAGGAAAAAATACACATGCCAATGAGATACTTCTTCACCACAATTTCCTTGATCAGTTTTCTACACGGAAATTATTATGCATCACTATCCGAAAAGAACCATATATTACCTGCTTAACCGCCTTTTACAGATAACAACAGCAACAATATACCCGGAAAAAGTGAAATTATAAATAATTTCCTTTTTTTTCAAGCTAAATAATTATTAATGCGATGAAAAGATACCGCTGAATATAATCCTGTACTACAATACCCTCACTCTCATTCCATACATTACCGGGAATTCATGCAAAAGTGATACAATTTCCAGTATTAATCGGGAAAATTCAATTGACGTTCCGCCTATTCTATGGTTCACACATCTATATCCATATTTCACCCGGAGGTCACAACAATGAAAAAAGCGACAATAATCGGTGCATGCGGTTTCGGTGGACTCGGACTTATCACCATCATACTGAAACACCCCGGGCTGGAAATTTCACAATTGATCGACAGAACCAATGTGGGACAGCCGGTGAGCCAGGTATTTCCCAGCCTGAAAGGACACTGTGACATGGTAGTGGAAAGCAATGAAAATATCAATTATTCAGATGTCGATATTGTATTTTTTTCCACGCCTGACAGAGCCGGAATGACCCTTATTCAGGACTTTTACAGCAGGAACATCCCGGTAATCGATTTCAGCGGCGACTTCCGTTTTGCTTCTACTGAAGACTACACGGTGTATGCCCGCAATAAAGGAATGGAGACAGAACATCTCGCACAGGAACTATTGGGCAATACTGTGTACGGTCTTCCTGAACTATACCGTGATAAGATAAAAACCGCAAAAATTGTAGGTAATCCGGGATGTTTTGCCATATCTATGATTCTTGCTCTCCTCCCCGCGGTTCACAATAAGATAATTAATACAGGTTCAATTATTTGTGACGGGAAAACCGGTGTTTCAGGTGCCGGGAAAAATCCCGGTGAAGCTAATTATTATCCCCAAAGGTATGAAAACGTAAATACCTATCGCGAAGGGAAGCACCAGCACCTTGTGGAAGTAGAAAATGTTCTTAATTCACTTCACCAGGACAATATAAAAATATTTTTTGTTCCTCAAATTGTACCCATGACAAGAGGAATTCTTTCAACGATATACTGCGACATAGCCCCCGGTTATGATACAGGTAAAATAGAATCCATGTACCATGAATTCTATAATGATTCCCACTTTGTTGTTGTACGGGATACATCCCTGCACACCACAAATGTCCGGGGGTCAAACCGCTGTGACATCAGGGCCATGGTTGATGCAAGGACTGGAAAGCTCTTCATAACCTCCGCAATAGACAACCTTATGAAGGGGCAATCCGGAAATGCCGTGCAGAATGCAAATATCATGCTTGGATTTGACGAAAAAACAGGGCTCGATATTCCGGCATTTTATCCATAATGTATCTACTCTGCACCGTGGACCATCGGTACAAACCGGACATGTGTTACCGTTTTCCGGTGAAGGGTATTATTGATTTTTTCTACCTGAACCAGTTCCTGAAAGAATTCACCCACGGGAGCAACAAGTATCCCCCCCTCCCCAAGCTGTTCAAACAGTGTCTCCGGTAAGGCAGGGGGCGCAGCAGTAAGAATAATCACATCAAAAGGGGCTTCCTCCGGCCACCCCTTATAACCGTCACCAATTTTGACCTGAACATTATCATATCCCAGGGTCTTCAACCTTTGCTTCGCCAGTTTGCCAAGAGGCTCCACAATTTCAATAGAATACACTGACCCGGCACAGCGTGACAGAACCGCTGCCTGATATCCTGACCCGGTGCCAATTTCCAGAACTTTTTCCGTTCCATCAAGTTTACAAAGTTCAGTCATGAGTGCAACAATATATGGCTGCGAAATTGTCTGACTGTATCCGATAGGAAGCGGATGATCATCATAGGCTGCATGGAGACTATGCTCTGGTACAAATTTATGCCGCTCAACAGTTCTCATGGCATTAAGAACATTCTTATCTGTTACCCCTCTTGCTTCAATCTGGCGCGTGACCATTAAATCCCTTAACTGTTCCACGTTTTTCCCCTTACCGGCTGCACAAAAAGACGTAACCCATAAAAACGGTCCAATTACCAGCAAAACAGTAACAATTTCTGCTTTGATATACATCTCTTTAGTATTTTTCCACAGTATTTTCAATAATAAAATAATAAAATATTACGCGATCAATCAATATTTTATTACCATAAATACATCATTGGTCACCCTCAGACCACAAAAATATTCGTTATTACGCTTGACATAAAACAATTATAATCACATTCATTTATACTATAAAAAATATTTTTCTTGAGTGCGTGCCATGTCAATAGAATGCAAAGGAATCATAGCATCACCCGGTATACGAATAGGCAAAGCCTATTTGTATAAAACAGCTGAAGTAATAATTCCCAAATATTCGATCAACGATGAAGATGTTGAAAGCGAAATTAACCGTTTCAAAAATTCTCTTACAAAAACAAAAGATGAAATTATTTCCATTCAGGAGCAAATTGCCAGCAGTCTTTCACATGATATGGCTGATATTTTCACCAGTCACCTTATGGTTCTTGAGGACCCCCTCATAATTGAAAAAGCGATTAACAACATCACGAATGAAAAAAGAAATGTTGAATGGATATTGAATGACCTGACACTTGAACTTGTACAAAGTCTTAACACCATCAAGGACGATTATATCCGTGAACGGATTATCGATTTATCTGATATCAACAAGCGTCTGATAAACAACCTGCAGAGACGAAAAACAATTTCTCCCAGCGATCTTGAAGAGGAGGTAATCCTTTTTTCAAAAGACCTGACACCATCAGATACCGCCATGCTGAACAAGGACTACATCCTCGCTTTTGTAACAGATAAAGGCGGGCGGACCTCTCACACCGCCATCATGGCACGTGCCCTTGAAATTCCGGCTATTGTCGGCTCACTTGATGTAACATCAAAAGTCCGTGACGGAGACATTGTAATCGTTGACGCTCTCCATGGGAAGGTCATAATTGATCCATCCGATGAAGAGATTAAGGAATACACAAAATACAGGGAGGAATTAAAGCGCCTTGATGATGAACTTGCCAAACTGACTCATCTGCCTTCAAAAACACTGGATGACAAAGAAATTTTCATTTACGGAAACATTGAAATTCCTGAAGAGATGCAGATAATCAAAGAACATGGGGCCCAGGGAATCGGCCTTTTCCGCTCTGAGTTCCTTTTTCTTGACAAATCACTTCCTGACGAGGAAAAACAATTTCAGGAATACCGTGCTGTGGCTGAGCACTTCAAGCCGTACCCGACAGTAATCCGCACCCTGGACGTGGGTGGAGATAAAATATACGCATACACAAATGAATATAAAGAACGGAACCCCTTTCTCGGATGCAGGGCAATTCGTTTCAGCCTCCAGAATGAAGACCTTCTAAGAACTCAGATACGGGCAATACTTCGCGCGAGCCATTACGGTAATGTAAAAATGATGTTCCCCATGATAACAACCGTTGAGGAACTCATAAAATCAAGAAGTATTACCTATGAATGCATGAATGACCTCAAGAAAAAAAATATTCCCTATGATGAAAATATTAAAATCGGTATTATGATTGAAGTGCCATCTGCTTTAATCAATGCTGATATTCTGGCAAAATATTCCGATTTCTTCTCAGTAGGAACAAATGACCTCGTACAATATACTCTTGCTGTGGACAGAATAAGCGAAAAAATCGCATACCTTTATAACCCGCTTAACCTATCGGTGCTGCGTCTTCTGAAACAGCTTGTTGAAACGTCTGAAGCCCACTCAATTCCGCTTTCTATCTGCGGTGAAATGGCAGGTGAACCAAAATATACCATGGTTCTCATAGGACTTGGATTCAAGGAATTCTCAATGAGCTCCGCATATATGTATCAGGTTAAACGAATTATCCGTTCAGTTACCGAACAGGAATGCCGTGAACTCGTTGATAAACTCATGCAATGTGAAAAAACGCATGACATTGAATCGATGGTTTTCTCTCTTCAAAAAGAGAAATTTCCCTGGCTCACAATATAAAGCAAAACATATTTGCAAATACCAGCGTGATGAAACTCTACAAAGACCTCGCAGAATACTATTTTTCGATTGAAAGTAATCACAGGAATATCCGTGACGACATATTACTTATACGTTCTGTGATGGGAGCACGAATAAATCCTCTTGTCCTCGATATAGGATGCGGAACCGGTGAACATATTAATCTGATGAACAATGAGGGATACCGCTGTTTCGGCATTGACAGCAGTGAATCAATGCTCAACATCGCCAGGCTCAGGTTTCCGGGATCTGCGACATTTCTTCATAAAGATATGACTGAATTCGATTTTTTTGATGAATTCGACCTTGCAACCTGTCTTTTCGGTACATTCAATTACCTCATTGATGACGATGACGTGGACAAAGTCCTGTGGAACACATGGCGCGCCCTCAAAAACGACGGTGTTGGTCTTTTCGAAATCTGGAATGCACTGCCCGTACAGAAAATCAGAGAAAAGGAACTGGCTAAAGTATCGACATCACTGTATGAGGGAACAAGAATTACCAGGGAGCGGGGTTTCCACATTCTGGATGAACCCCAAAAAACTGTGGTGCAGGTCAATTACAGTTATACTATTGAAAAAAGCGGAGAAACCAGCAAGATTACCGACCGGCATGTCATGCGGGCATACCGCAAAGATGAAATTGAATCCTTTTTTAAAAACAACGGGTTCAAGATAATTAACATATACTCGAACCCGCAGCGTGAACTATATAACGATACATCAAATAAAATGCTTTTTCATATTAAGAAAGTATAGTCCTCATTCAATTACATGTGAACCGTTTCTTCATGTCTCCAGTCGTCAGTCTGCGTAATATCTTCCTCACCGACCCCCATGGTCTCTTTCCACATGTCATACAATTTTTTTGTTTTCTCAGCATCCTTAAAGAACCTGTCCGGATTCTCCAATGAAAGGAACATTACCTCTTCCATTTTTTCAACCGGATGAAACACCATCTGCTTCCTGACATATTCCGGAATCTTCTCAAGGTCTTTTTCGTTTTCCTTGGGGATGATAACATGACGTATACGGGCACGGTGTGCCGCAAGAACTTTCTCCTTCAATCCGCCTATCGGCAGAACCTTTCCGCGCAATGTTATTTCACCGGTCATGGCAACATCACAACGTACAGGAATTCCACTCATGAGAGAGGCGATAACTACTGCCATTGTAATGCCCGCTGATGGCCCGTCCTTCGGAATAGCACCTTCAGGAACATGAAGATGAAGATCAAACTTGCGCATTACATCATCAGGTATATTGAAAAAATTCTGGTTCGCCTTTACATACGTAAGAGCTGCCTGGGCCGACTCCTGCATAACCTCACCGAGTTTCCCTGTAAGGATAAGACTCCCTTTTCCCTTAATTAGCGATGCCTCCATCTGGAGAATATCGCCCCCCACTTCAGTCCATGCCAGGCCATTAGCCAGACCAATCTCATTCTCATGCTCTTTGGTCCCGTATTTAAACTTGATCGGACCTAAATACTGATGTATAACTTCTTCGTTGAGGACCTTTTTAAAATCCTTTCCGTTTTTAACAACCTCACGTGCCACTTTCCGGCACACTTTCGCAATGACACGTTCGAGATTACGCACACCAGCCTCTCGAGTGTAATGACGAATAGTATACAGCATTATATCATCGCTGAACTCAATATTCTTCTGATGAAGACCATTTTCCTTTATCTGTTTCGGAACAAGAAATTTAATGCCAATATTAAGTTTTTCAGGCTCGGTATAACTTGAAAGCTCAATTATTTCCATCCTGTCCTGAAGAGGTAATGGAATCCGGTGCTGCACATTTGCTGTGGTAATAAACATAACATCGGAGAGATCATAAGGAACTTCCATGTAATGGTCCACAAATGCATTATTCTGTTCGGGATCAAGAACCTCAAGGAGCGCCGATGACGGATCTCCACGAAAATCCATTGACATTTTATCAACCTCATCCAGAAGGAAAACCGGATTTACAGTGCCTGCTTTTTTCATCATCTGAATTATACGCCCCGGCAAAGCTCCAACATAGGTTCTTCTATGCCCGCGGATTTCTGCTTCATCACGAACACCACCAAGAGACATACGAACAAACTTCCTGTTGAGGGCACGTGCTACAGAGCGCCCGAGAGAAGTTTTTCCGACTCCCGGAGGACCAACAAAACATATAATAGGTCCCTTCAATTTTTTCGACAGATGCCGTACTGCAATATATTCAACAATTCGTTCCTTGACTTCTTCAAGCCCGTAATGGTCCTCATGGAGAACATCCATTGCATGATCAATATTTCTATTGTCTCTTGTCTTTTTGAACCATGGAACATCCCTGAGCCACTCAATGTAGGATCTTACTACCGCAGATTCAGCAGAAAGGGGAGGCATTTTTTCAAGGCGCTTTATTTCCTTGTATGCTTTTGTACGTGCCTCTTCACTCATCTTTGATTCTTCAATTGATTTTTTCAGCTCTTCAATTTCATCAACGACATCATCACCCTGATTAAGCTCTTTCTTTATTACTTTGATCTGTTCATTGAGATAATATTCCTTCTGGGTTTTCTCCATCTGCTTACGGACTTTCCCCTGGATCTTCTTCTCAATGTACATTACTTCGATTTCGCCATTTATAAGCTCAATCATTTTTTCAATGCGCTCAATTGGATTTCCAATTTCGAGAATTCCCTGTTTTAATTCAATCCTCATTGTTACATGAGAAGCAACGACATCAACCAGATGAGAGGGATCATCAATCTCTTTTACGGTAGTCAATGCTTCCTGCGGTACTTTTTTATTAAGCTTGATATATTTTTCAAATGCATCAAGTAAATTGCGTTTTAATGCAGCTACCTCAGGATCACGCTCAGAGGCCCTTTCCAGGTTCTGCACTGAAACTTCATAATAGTTCATCTGGGTATCGACAAAGTCGGAAAGGTACACCCTCGAAACCCCTTCAACGAGAACTTTTATTGTCCCGTCAGGAAGTTTCAACAACTGTAGAATCTCGGAAACTGTGCCCACCTCGTAAATATCTTCTTTCTGCGGATTAGAAAGCTGCGCATCAGTCTGAGTAGCAAGGACAATAAGCCTGTCCCCCTTCATTGCTGCATCAAGGGCATTTATGGATTTTTCTCTTCCCACAAAAAGCGGAATCACCATATGAGGGAATACAACTACATCCCGCAGTGGTAAAAGAGAATATTTTTTTGAATAATCTATGTTTTTGCTCATATCGGTAGCCTCTGAGAAAGAGGGATTCCTTTCAAAAGATTTTAGTAATTACTAAAGTATCATACAATCTGGAGAAATTCCAAAAATCAGGCGCTTTTCTCTTCCTTGCTGTATATTATTTTCGGTTTTTCATTACCACGTATCATTTCCTCGGTAATTTCCACGCGTGTAATATTTTTCTTTGACGGGATATCATACATCAAATCAAGCATAATTTTTTCAAGGACAGAGCGAAGGCCCCTGGCTCCTGATTCACGCTCAATGGCAATTAATGCAATTTCATCTATTGCCCCATCATTAAATTCAAGTTCTACATTTTCAAAAGAGAACATCCGGTGGTACTGTTTAATGAGTGCATTTTTCGTTTCTGTTAAAATTCTTTTCAATGCATCCCGGTCAAGCTCATGTAGTACCGCCACAATAGGAAGACGTCCAATAAATTCAGGGATCAGCCCGTATTTGATGAGATCTTCATTCTGCATGTGCTCGAAAACATTCTGATCCGCAATGTCTTTCACGGATTTAATCTCAGCATCAAAACCAATTGTTTTATTACCAAGCCGTTGCTGGATTAGTTTATCAAGACTCACAAAGGCTCCGCCGCAAATAAACAATATATTCTTTGTGTTAATTGAAATAAACTCCTGATGTGGATGCTTACGTCCCCCCTGTGGTGGAACATTGGCAACAGTACCTTCGATGATTTTCAAAAGAGCCTGCTGTACTCCTTCACCGGAGACATCACGGGTAATTGACGGATTGTCTGACTTCCTGGAAATTTTATCAATTTCGTCAATATACACAATTCCCATTTCTGCTTTTTTAACATCGCCATCAGCATTTTGAATCAGCCTGAGAAGAATATTTTCAACGTCCTCTCCCACGTAGCCAGCTTCAGTCAATGACGTTGCATCAGCAATGGCAAAGGGAACCTTCAAAAATCTCGCAAGTGTCTGGGCAAGAAGGGTTTTACCGGAACCGGTGGGGCCTATAAGGATTATATTGCTTTTTTCCAGCTCAACATCATCTTTCTTCAGATTTGCATTATTGGCAATTCTCTTATAATGGTTATATACCGCAACTGATAGAATCTTCTTCGCCTTCTCCTGACCAATGACATACTGGTCAAGGACTTCCTTGATCTCCATCGGCTTTGGAAGCTCAGAAAGGCTTTTATCCAGATTGCCGGCCTCCCACTCCTCAGAGACTATCTCATTACATAATTCTATGCATTCATCACAGATATAGACACCAGGACCGGCAACAAGTTTCTTTACCACATCCTGACTCTTCCCGCAAAATGAGCAATAAAGCTTCTCCGCAGTGTCCTTTTTCTTAGATGCCATAATACCTCTAATTCATTTTTTCATAATCCTGGTATCTGATTCGCCATAACCAGGTCCCGTAAAACCGCAAAGTCCTCACTTCCTGTCAAGAATCCTGTCGACAAGTTTATACTCAAGAGACTCTTCTGCAGACATGAAATAGTCCCGTTCCATGTCCTTTTCGATCCTTTCCACTGACTGACCGGTGTGATGGGAGTATATCTCATTCAAACGTCCCTTTACTTTAAGAATCTCCCTCGCATGTATTTCAATGTCTGATGCCTGCCCCTGGAAGCCCCCTGAAGGCTGATGGATCATTATTCTTGCATTTGGAAGCACAGACCGCTTACCCTGAGCGCCTGCAGCAAGAAGAAGGGACCCCATTGAAGCCGCCTGACCAATACACAGTGTAGCAACATCAGGCTTAATATACTGCATCGTATCATAAATTGCAAGTCCGGAAGTGACGACTCCACCGGGAGAATTGATATACATATATATATCCTTTTCCGGATCTTCCGCTTCAAGGAAAAGTAATTGAGCAATTACAAGACTTGATATATGATCATCTATCGGCTCGCCCAGAAATATAATTCTATCTTTTAACAGACGTGAATATATATCATAGGACCTTTCACCACGACTGGTTTGTTCAACAACTATTGGCACTAAACTCATAGTTTTTTCACACCTCTTATTTCTTTTTGAATGTTTCTGTATACAATTAGTTTCGGCACTCCAACTTTAGTTACAACACCGTTTTTCTTTTACGCCGTATGTAATTCATACAGAAAACCAATACTTTTTCAGCAACAAATACCCGATGTACAACAGGAAATGATTATTATAACAAAATCTGATATCATTTCAAGTAATAAATTAAAATCTGTGCACTATTCCCTGAACGATATTATACTGAAGTATCACCCTTCATAAAATCTTCAAGGCTGACAGTTTTACTCTTTTTGATTTTTGCATTTTCCATTAGAAAATCCTGGGTATTTTTCATCATCAGCTCTGTCTCAAGATTCGCTTTTGAATTATTCATTTCAATAATTTTACTCATTTCCTCAGGAGTCTTTCCGCTTCGCTGTGCTAAACTATCGAGCATTTCATTATACTGCTCTTCAGTATACTTAATATCTTCTTTCTTGGCAATTTCAAGGCGCACCATAAATGACTTAATATCACCAATAGCCTCTTCTCTGAGTGTCTTAACAAACTCGTCAGTATCCATACCCATCATTGAAGAAAATTCCGGAATAGTCACCTCTGTCAATCCAACCCTGGTTCTTAAACGGTCAAATATCATGCTCATCTCGCTTCTCACGAGGGATTCCGGTATGTCAAATGTACTTTTTTCAACAATATCTTTCAGAATCGAATTAACCGTTTCATTGCGTATTACATCAGATATATAATTTTCCAGGTGTTCCCTGATACTCTTTTTCAGCGCATCAAGTGATTCATGTTCACCAAGATCCTTTGCAAACTCATCATCCAGCGCCGGTAGATCTACAGTGTTTATCTCCGCAATTTGTATAATATATTTTACCTTCTGACCGGCAAGATCCTTTACTTCATAATCCTTCGGATATTTCATTTCAACTTCTTTTGTTTCATCAACTCCCATACCAAGCACATACTGATCCATTGAAAGATCACTTTTGCTTTTGCCGCAAATAAAAGTAAAATCCTTAAACTCCTGGGAATCGACCTGATCTGCAGGAATATTATCAATTCTTTTCATTTTTATTTTTACCTGGTCACCATTCGCAATAGCCTGGCCGTCAGGTTTTTTTGCTATTTTCGCGTTTTTAAACTGCAATGCTTCAATTTCCCTATTAATATCCTTATCAGAAATTTCACAGGAGCGCTGTTTCACATCAACACCCTTGTAATTCGAAAGCTCAACAGATGGAGATATTTCAAATTTAACACTATAGGTGAACGGTTTTCCACGTTCCAGGGGTTCCCAGTCAAACATCGGATCACTAACAGGATTATGATCTTTTTCTTTCAACGCTTCAACGTATGTATACCGTAAAAGATTTTCAAGAACCTCCTGGTCCGCATTGCTTTTATATTTATTTTCAACAAGACTAATCGGGGCTTTCCCTTTTCTAAATCCGTCTACTTTTGCGCCTTTAGATATTTTTTCAAATACCGACTTGTACTCAACCTCAACCCTTGATTCTGGGACTTCAATTTTCATTTCAATTGTTGCGTTTTCCAGTTTTTTTTCATCTAAGATCTGCAATGTTATACTCCTTGTTCTTACAATTATTATTCATTTCTCATCCATTGAGAAAAGCATGAATTGATGTTTTGATAACACCCCGGCAGGCAATGTGCAGCAGTATGACATATATTATAATGGACGTAATACTACAAATAATAGCACACTACTTGTTTTTTACAAAACAAATACTTCAATACAGTACATATTATTTGATATCATTTATAGTGTTTCTGCTACTACCTGCATAAAAATAATGCATATCAGGCTGGCAATTTCCTTACACTGATTACAGATGCATAACAGAATTATTGTTACTGTTTATTTTTTATCATTTTCGTCAAATATTTTTTATAATATATGACACTACAATGCAAATTCATACTGTAATTCCTTACAAGAAGTGTGTAAAAGCTGTGGATATTCAGCAAGCAGGGAAGCATATTCCGTATGTATGACAGATGCAGCCATATAAAACAAAACCGCGGTGCCCCAACAGCACCGCGGTTTATATCAATGAGCGGGAAACGGGATTCGAACCCGCGACGTCAACCTTGGCAAGGTTGCACTCTACCACTGAGTTATTCCCGCGTAATGTGCGAGCGAAGGGACTTGAACCCCCATACCTCTCGGTACCAGATCCTAAGTCTGGCGCGTCTGCCAATTCCGCCACGCTCGCATAAAACCAACTTTTCAAATTTCCTAAATATTTCAAGTAAAATTTAGGAACCCCACAATAATTTGCGCAGCAGAATGTGGGTTGCCCGAGACTCGAACTCGGAACCTACTGATTAAGAGTCAGGTGCTCTACCAATTGAGCTAGCAACCCTTTCCCTTCGATGTACATAAAACAGAATTCACATACAAACAAGCGTACAACCTTATTAAAGTTCACTAAAAATATGTCAAGATTTTTTTACGGTATCGCATCTAATAGTACATTGAATTCACGTTTTAACACACTATGTATACAGCACCAGTGCATATTTTTTCTGATACATCGAATAAATTACACATATATTAGACTTAAAAAATTATTGACTTTTTAATTTTTAATTGTTTTTATTACAATGTATTAAATGCCGGATAGTGAAGGCATGTTTCACTGTTACTCTTTTTAAAGTGTATACTTTCGTAACCGCATATCTTCACCGAATATAATGTTAAAGGCATACATAATGGATATAAACCAAAAAATTATTATATTGTTCGGAATCTGCTTAATTCTTTGTCTTGGCGCGTATATTATAATATCCAACCTTTTTGATAATATTGAGACACAGCTTATTGAAAGATACAGAGTTGAAGCGAAACTCGGCGCCAGGGGATCCAGTGAATTGATGAATTTTATGATTGATACAAATATTTTATCAGAAAAAGCACTTTTTGACCGGGAATACAAGGTTATACCGGGCACTAAACCGGCTATGTATACCACCAAATATGACCAATTGTTTGAGAAATATATCCAGGATTTTCAGGATGAGTTTTTACGGGTTGATAAAGATCTGGTTTATTCAGCAGTTGTAGATATAAATGGATATGCACCTACTCATAATTCAAACTACTCGCAGCCGCCCAGAAAAGACATGCAATACAATCTCAGATACAGCCGCGCAAAAAGGAAATTTGATGACACCGTAGGTCTTCGTGCCGCCCGATATATCGGCACCGGAACCCTTGAGCAGCTTTACACACGGGATACCGGAGAAATCATCTGGGATATCGCGGCACCGGTAAAACTAAAAGGAAAACACTGGGGAGCATTTCGGGTTGGTGTTTCAATGGGGAGCATCCAGGAATTAAAAAACCACATGCTCCTTACAATTGTACTTTCAATATTTATAATAATCAGCATCACACTTCTTATGATCTTTCTTATTATCCCGAAAAAACTTGTTGATACTGATATTATTACAACAAAATATTAATATAAAACTGATACATTAAAAAAGATCAGTTCATTGCTGATCTTTTTTAATGTATAACCCTCAGATAGCATTATCAGTTATTACTTTATAATTTAATGCTGCTACATCTTCTCCGCGACATACGATTCAATCATTGCATATGCGGAATGATTATGAATTGATTCCATATTTTCAGACTCAACAGAAAACCACAAAACACCTTTCAGCTTCATTAGTTTTTCAGCAGCTGATCGTACCATATCTTCGACAAACATAGGATTACAGTATGCCTTTTCTGTAATATATTTTTCATCCTCACGTTTTAAAATGGAATAAACCTCTGTGCTTCCAGAGTTTTCTGCTATCTCTACAATATCTTCAATCCATATCCTCTCGTCTGCTTTAATCTTTATGGTTATAATTGAACGCTGGTTATGAGCTCCATATTCACTTATTTCCTTTGAACAGGGACAGAGTGAAAGTACGGGAATCCTGACCTCAAGCATATAACTCTCAAACATGGAATCACCTGCAAGCTTACAGGCATATTCCATTTTAGCCTCCTGACCTGAAACAGGCGCTTTTTTTGTTATAAAATAAGGAAATTCTATTTCAAAATGGGCACGTTGAGCCATGAGCTGCTCTTTCATATCGTCCAATATTTCCCGGATTTTCAACGTACTGATACCATCGCGGAACTTATTTAATATTTCGATAAAACGGCTCATGTGTGTGCCCCTGAAATTATGGGGAAGGTCAACATACATATTTACATTTGCAACAGTGTGCTGTCTGCCATCCGCCTTATCAAGCACCACGACAGGATACGAAATATCTTTTACGCCAACTTTATTAATCGGAATATTTCTTGTATCAGGCTCAGATTGTATATCCCGTAAGTTATTGTCCGCCATAATCATTACTCCGTTAAAATCCACGGGCCGTCAGCTGTAATTGCAACGGTATGCTCAAACTGTGCAGACAATTTCCCATCTGCAGTTACCGCAGTCCAGCCATCATCAAGAATAAGAACATGATTTTTTCCTTCATTTAACATCGGCTCAACCGCAAGAACCATACCTTCTTTCAAAACCATTCCCGAACCCCGTCGACCATAGTGCGGCACATTCGGTAGTTCGTGAACAGCAAATCCGACACCATGTCCCGTAAAATCCCGTACAACGCTGTACCCGGCACTTTCTGCTACAGCTTGTATTGCTGCACCGATATCTCCAAGCTTTTTCCCGGGATACAATTCCTGTATTCCTGAAAACATCGATTTTCTCGTTGTCTCCACAAGTTTCTTCGCATTTTCTGGAACTGCTCCAACTTCGAGTGTTATACAGGCATCAGAAAAATATCCACTTTTCACGACCCCAATATCCACCTTCACTATATCTCCATCTTTAATTTTCTTTTTCTTTTTGGGAATTCCATGAACTACTTCATCATTTATAGATATACACGTTGCATGATTGTAGTTCACCACAGTTTTAAAAGATGGTCTTGCTTTTGATTTTAATATATAGTTTTCAACAAACGAATCAAGCTCCAGCGTCGACAGACCTTCGATATTCTTTTTTTTAAGAATATCGAATATTTCAGCTATAATTTTTCCTGAATCTTTTATCCGACGAATATCATCACCGCTTTTCAGGGAAATATTTCCTCTTTGCAAAACAAATTCCTTTCCTTTTAAATATTCGCTTCAACAATTTAACGGTGCATTCTAAATAATTAAACCATTTAGCGCCATTATTATTTAATGAGAATAAATTTTATTTACCCGCCTCAACTTCTGCTTTCTCTTCTTTTTCAAGTCCATATTCAACAAGTATTTTTTTCTCAACCTGGGCAAGAATGTCTTTATGATCTTTTAAAAAGTTCTTAGCATTCTCCCTTCCCTGGCCAATCCTCTCTTCACCATATGAATACCATGTACCTGCCTTTTTAATAACACCAAGTTTCGCACCAATATCCACAATACTCCCTTCCCGTGATATACCCGAATCATACATTATATCAAATTCCGCCTGCTTAAACGGAGGAGCAACTTTATTCTTCACCACTTTAACCCGTACACGGTTTCCTATCGGTTCATCACCGTTTTTCAGAGTTTCAATTCTACGAATATCAAGACGTACTGAGGAATAAAACTTTAGGGCATTACCGCCGGTTGTTGTTTCAGGAGATCCGAACATTACTCCAATTTTGTGGCGAATCTGGTTGATAAATATTACACTTGTATGTGACTTTGCAATAATACCCGTTAGTTTTCTAAGTGCCTGACTCATAAGTCTGGCCTGAAGCCCCATATGTGCATCACCCATTTCTCCGTCAATTTCCGCTTTCGGCACAAGTGCAGCAACTGAATCCACTACAATAACATCAACCGCTCCTGAACGTACAAGTGCCTCTGTTATCTCCAGTGCCTCCTCACCGGTATCCGGCTGAGAAACAAGGAGCTCGTCAGTATTTACACCAAGCTTCCCCGCATAGTTTGGATCAAGCGCGTGTTCCGCATCAACGAATGCCGCGATCCCCCCCTTCCGCTGTGCTTCTGCAACCACATGAAGCATTAATGTTGTTTTTCCTGATGATTCCGGTCCGAATATTTCCGTAACCCGCCCCCTTGGGATCCCTCCAATTCCCAGAGCTATATCAAGCTCAAGGGAACCAGTCGATATCGCCGGTATCCTGACCCGGGCAGAATCATCACCCAGTTTCATTATCGCACCTTTCCCGAACTGCTTTTCAATCTGCAATATCGCCGACTCAAGCGCCTGCGATTTTTGATTAAGTTCCTTTTGTTCTGACATTATATACACCACTCCTACTGAAAATCTACCCGCATTATATGCGACATATTATTGACAACAACCGGGACCGTATCAAGTAAAATCCGAAAAAAATAAAAAAAGATCACTTCAATAATTACTACGACTAACTGCTGATAGTTTCAACGTAAAAAAAACCTGAACATACTCATATCACACTCACCAGGTACGTATCGCACACACCATTCATCGCTAAATCATAGTATATAATAGTATGATTTGCTATATTCTTTTTTGTCAAGAAAAATACTTAATGCACGTGTAGTATTTTTTCGATATAGTCCAAAAATATTACCTCTGTTTTACTGCTACAGTATTACTGTTGACAAAGATTCGGTAAATCTATACTTTATCGCAATTATTGATACGTATAACTGGAGCTCCACATGAAAAAAACATCCGCAAAAAGTTCTAAAATTTCTATTGTGCTTCCACTTTACAATGAGGAAGAAAACGTTGAGTTGCAATATAAGAATATTACAGATAATCTTAAAAATACCAAACTTACGTATGAAATTATTTTTGTAGATGACGGAAGTACCGATAATTCCGTAATGATCCTGAAAAAAATTGCAAAAAAAGATACACGGATAAAAATAATACAATTTAGACGAAACTTCGGACAGACAGCGGCAATGGCTGCGGGTATAAACCATTCTTCAGGCGATATTATTATATTTATGGACTCTGACTTACAGAATGATGCAAAAGACATACCAATGCTTGTTGATAAAATAAATGAAGGTTATGACGTAGTAAGCGGGTGGCGAAAAGACAGAAAGGATAAATTTTTCTCAAGAAAGCTCCCATCCCGTATTGCGAATCGCCTTATTGCGAGAGTAAGCGGCGTTCGACTTCATGATCTGGGATGCTCCCTCAAAGCATACAGGGGTGAAGTGCTCCGCGAAGTGAAACTGTATGGTGAAATGCATAGATTCATTCCCATCCATGCATCCTGGGTTGGGGCACGAATTACTGAAATTCCCGTAACGCATCATCCCCGTCAATTTGGAACTTCTAAATATGGTATAAAGCGTACATTCAAAGTCCTTTTAGATTTAATCACTGTAAAATTTATGGGATCCTACTCAACAAAACCGATTTATATTTTCGGAGGCTTTGGTTTTCTGCTTATGGTAATGGGAATGTTTTCTTTTGCCGGTGTAATTTTTATGAAGTTTTATAACAACCTTTCAATGAACAGAAACCCCCTGCTGTTTCTTACGGTAATGCTTGTCATAATGAGTATAATTTTCATCATGCTCGGCATCCTGGCGGAAATTTTAATACGTATCTATCACGAATCCCAGGACAAGCCACCTTACAAAATCAGGGAAATGACAAATCTGAAAAATAAAAAATAATCATGTCACATGAACCATAATTCCTTTGTGCATATAACAATTGGGATACATGTTAAATCCCTAAAATTTTTTAAATGGCATTATGTTACAGTAACATATTCATATATTCTGTAAAATCCTCATCTTTAATCATACCCTTTTTTTTCACATACTCAGGAGATAGTAATGCGAATGTTCCAGTAGATCTGGCACATAAAACACCTTCATCATTATAAAGCTCGCCTCTCGTAAAAGCCTCTCTTTCATTTTTTTTCTCAATGACATTACCCACAACTTTCAAAGGCGTTTCGATAAATACCGGTTTCAAAAAATCGACATTCATTGATTTTGTTAGTATAAATGATTTCATTAGATAAATTGTTGTCCAGCTCATTATTTCGTCCATTATTGTCGATATAATTCCACCATGAACCATAGTATCCCATCCGCACATGTGTGCGGGGACTGTTACGTGAGAAATAACCTCTTTATCATCAGAATAAAACTCCATCTGCAGTCCAACACTGTTTTTCGGGCTGCACCCAAAACAGTTATGATTATCTCTATTTCTTAATTTTCTATATTTTTCTGAATTTACATTGTCCATAAACAGCACCTTTAAATATTATTATTGTACATTGATACTTCATCTCTCAAACCGGATATTATTTCAATCTAATTTATAAATATTCTTTTACAATAAAAAAAGCCCCCTTTCGGGGGCCTTTTGATTTGTAACAATAATAATCTATTAGAAACCACCCATTCCCGGAGGCATTCCACCGGGCATAGCAGGCATGGATTCTTCCTGGGGTTTCTCTGTAATAAGGACCTCCGTTGTACTCATCATTCCTGCTACTGATGCAGCATTTTGAAGAGCGGAACGGACAACTTTTGCGGGATCAATGATCCCTGCTTTCATGAGATCTTCCCACTTCAGAGAATATGCATTAAAACCGATTCCTGCTTTTTCACCTTTTGCTTTTTCAACGATAACTGATCCGTCTTCGCCAGCATTGTATGCAATCTGCTTCATCGGTTCTTCAACAGCTTTTACTATAATTTTCGCACCAATTTTTTCGTCGCCTTCAAGCTTCTCACCGGCTTCCAAAACAGCCTTTTGTGCGTTAAGGAGTGTAAGCCCGCCGCCGGGGATGATACCTTCTTCAACCGCAGAACGTGTTGCTTCAAGAGCATCTTCGACACGTGCCTTCTTTTCCTTCAGTTCCACTTCAGTTGCAGCACCAACATTGATAACCGCTACACCACCTGCAAGTTTCGCGAGCCTTTCCTGAAGTTTTTCCCTGTCATAATCAGAAGTTGTTTCTTCGATCTGCCTCTTGATAAGGTTGATTCTGCCCTTAACTTCTTTCGCATCACCATTACCTTCAATGATAGTAGTATTTTCCTTGTCTACAATCACTTTTTTTGCTCTTCCGAGATGCTCAATTGTAGCAGTTTCAAGCTTCATTCCAAGGTCTTCAGAAATTACTTCACCACCTGTAAGAATTGCGATATCTTTAAGCATTTCTTTTCTTCTATCGCCAAATCCAGGTGCCTTTACGGCTACACAGCTGATGGTCTTTCTGAGTGTGTTAACAACTATTGTTGCAAGGGCTTCACCTTCTACTTCCTCGGCGATTATAAGAAGCGGCCGGCCGGCCTGTGCAACTTTTTCAAGCACCGGGAGAAGGTCTTTCATGCTTGATACTTTTTTCTCATTTATAAGAATGAATGCGTCCTCAAGAACTGCTTCCATATTCTCAGGATTGGTTGCCATATAGGGGGAAATATAGCCTCTGTCAAACTGCATACCTTCAACTACTTCAAGATGTGTCTCAATTGACTTTGCTTCTTCAACAGTGATTACCCCGTCTTTCCCGACTTTTTCCATCGCTTCTGCAATAAGATCACCAATTTCCTGGTCATTATTTGCAGATATTGAAGCAACCTGTGCAATTTCCTTTTTATCAGTAATTTCCCGTGCAGTATTACCAATGAAATTTACTGCAGCTTCAACTGCTTTGTCGATACCTCTTTTAAGGCTCATCGGATTCGCACCGGCTGTTACGTTTTTTAGACTTTCCCTGTAAATTGCAGTTGCAAGAAGTGTAGCTGTTGTTGTGCCATCACCAGCAACATCATTCGTTTTTGTCGCAACTTCCTTCACCATTTGTGCGCCCATGTTTTCGAACGGATCTTCAAGTTCAATCTCCTTCGCGACAGTAACACCGTCTTTCGTAACAGTTGGAGCACCGAACTTTTTATCTATAACGACATTCCGTCCCCTTGGACCCAATGTTGTTTTTACTGCATCATTAAGTTTTGTGACACCTTCCAGAATGTTTCTTCTGGCGTCATCACTATACTTCAAGATTTTTCCCTGTGCCATAATCTCTCCTTATTATGTTAAATATTATTTTTCAATAATGGCCAAAATATCGCTTTCTCTAACGATCAAATACTCTTTACCATCGTGTTTGATCTCTGAACCTGCATATTTTCCGTACAGAACGTTATCACCGACTTTTACATCCAGTGGAACAAGCTTACCATCTTCATACCTGCCATTTCCTACAGCCACAACCTTACCTTCCTGCGGTTTTTCCTTTGCGGTTTCAGGAATATACAAAGAACCCTGTTTTGGTAACTCTTCCTCTAAAACTTCGATGAGGACACGATCTCCTAATGGTTTAATAGCCACTTTTTTCCTCCTTAATTTTTTTTCATTTAAAATAGTAACAAGGTAACTCTTATTTTATAAGAGCCTCTTGGGTATTTGTAATTCAGAAGTTTTGCGTAGAACAGAACTGTTAGCACTCTCTCTAGTGAGTGCTAACAGTATTAATATATACCTGCACTTTTATTTATCAACCTTAGTAATTAGAGTTTATCGGCAAATAATATCAATCAGGGCAATTTATTGGACATTACAACACATAAACGCCCTGATAAAAAATTTTTCTTAATATTGATTTTTATTACAACTAAAGGGATTGGACACCATATTTTTTTACTACAGAAGATTTGAAAGTGGTTAAATCCTATTGCCTGTATAAATATTTAATATTATTTTTTAAAATCTGATTTGCCGCCCTTTTTTTCCACAAGCGTAATACTATCTATAACCATTCCTTTATCAACAGCTTTACACATATCATATAATGTTAACGCAGCAACAGATACTGCAGTCAATGCCTCCATTTCAGCTCCTGTTTTAGCCTCAAGCCGTATTTCAGAGAGTATCCTCACCCCGGGCAAGTCCCGGTCAACACTAATATCAACATCGACATAGTGAAGTGCCAGGGGATGACACATCGGGATCATTCCGGATGTATTTTTTGCAGCCAGTATACCCGCTACCCGTGCGACTTCAAAAGCATTACCCTTGGGTAACAATCTGTCTTCAATCATATCGATAGTTTCAGATTTCATTCTCACGACACCCTCAGCTCGTGCACTTCTGTGAGTTACAGCTTTATCCGAGACATCGACCATTCTCGACATCCCCTGATGATCATAATGAGAAAATTCAGACATATCTACCGCCTCGCCTCTAATACCTGTGATCCTGTATTAGCTGAATAATAAAACTGACAATACCTGACAGGATATACAATGCTATAATTATAAATACAGCCCACTGCTT